>Ga0308165_1001521_pt1 | contig 32013 bp, 31 predicted proteins | sample PhyWR2_FD_201032 | JGI IMG/M metagenome (GOLD analysis project Ga0308165, IMG submission 201032) | Phyllosphere microbial communities from UC Gill Tract Community Farm, Albany, California, United States - DLSLW.R2 | ecosystem: Host-associated > Plants > Phyllosphere > Unclassified | place: USA... | reverse complement strand
GCATGACCGGCACCAAACATAAAGCCAACAGCGAACTGATTGGTCAGGGCCTTGGGAATATCGTCGCGCCGTTCTTTGGTGGCATTACCGCGACCGCGGCGATTGCTCGTTCCGCCGCTAACGTGCGTGCGGGCGCGACATCCCCAGTTTCCGCCGTCATTCACGCCATTCTGGTAATTCTGGCATTGCTGATTCTGGCACCGGTTCTCTCATGGTTACCGCTTTCGGCGATGGCTGCCCTGCTGCTGATGGTGGCATGGAACATGAGCGAAGCGCACAAAGTGGTCTATCTGCTGCGCAAAGCGCCGAAAGACGACATCATCGTGATGCTGATTTGCATGTCGCTGACCGTGTTGTTCGATATGGTTATCGCAATTAGCGTGGGTATCGTGCTCGCGTCATTGCTGTTTATGCGCCGTATCGCCCGCATGACGCGCCTGTCAGCGGTAAACGTCACCGTGCCGGACGATGTATTAGTGTTGCGTGTGATTGGGCCGCTGTTCTTTGCCGCCGCTGAAGGGTTGTTTACCGATCTGGAAACGCGCATCGCAGGCAAACGGATTGTGGTGCTGAAATGGGATGCAGTGCCGGTACTGGATGCCGGTGGACTGGATGCGTTCCAGCGTTTTGTGCAGAAACTGCCTGAAGGCTGCGAGCTACGCGTCTCTAACCTCGAATTTCAGCCACTGCGCACCATGGCACGCGCGGGCATTCAGCCAATTCCGGGACGACTGGCATTCTTCCCGAATAAAGATGCCGCACTAGCAGATATTATTTAAACCCGTAGCCCGGCCAAGCAAAGCGCCGCCGGGAAAAGCTCCGTATCCTCCCCGGCGGCGCTTGGCTTGGCCGGGCTACAAGTTAGAGACAAAAAAATGGCTCCTTTCGGGAGCCATTTTTATAACTAGCTTATTGCTTACGCTTTGAGCAGCTTCTCTGCTGTCTCTTTCACGCTCGCCAGCAGGATTTTCACGTCCTCCAGGCATACCGTTGGGTTCAGCAGCGTCAGCTTCAGACATGTTACGCCATCAGCTTCCGTTACCCCAACATTCGCGCTGCCGGATGCCAGCAATACGTCGCCAATCCGTTGGTTCAACAGTGCCACAAACGCCATGTCGCTGCTTTCAGGGCGGAAGCGGAACAAGACGCTCGCCAACTGCGGCTGCATCACCAGCTCAAGGTGCGGTTGTGCTGCAACGAACTCCGCAACGTCACGCGCCAGCGTTACGCCGTTATCAATGATTTCGGCATACTGCTTTTTACCCAGCGCTTCCAGACCCATCCACAGTTTCAAGGCATCAAAACGACGGGTGGTTTGCAGAGACTTCGACACCAGGTTCGGTACGCCGTGCTCTTCGTCAAAATCAGAGTTCAGATACGCGGCCTGGTAACGCATCAGTTCGTAGTGACGAGCTTCTTTTAACAAGAATGCGCCGCAGCTGATGGTCTGGAAGAACTGCTTATGGAAGTCCAGCGTGACGGAGTCAGCCAGTTCAAGTCCATTAAGGAAATGACGATACTTCTCAGAAAGCAGTAATGCGCCACCCCATGCCGCATCGACATGCATCCAGATCTGGTGTTCTGCCGCCAGTGCTGCGATTTCCGCCAGTGGATCAATGGCCCCTGCATCGGTGGTGCCGGCAGTAGCAACAATTGCCATCACCTGCTCGCCGTTGGCTTGCGCCTGTGCTAGCTTCTCTTGCAGATCGTTAAGATCCATACGTGAGAAGGCATCGGTTTTCACTAGGGTCACCGAACGGTAGCCCAGCCCCATCAGCGCCATGTTCTTCTGCACAGAGAAGTGAGCGTTTTCAGAGCAGAACACTTTGATCTTACTCAGATCGCCGGTTAAACCATCCTGCTGGATGGAGTGCCCCTGGCGTGCGAAATACGCATCACGCGCCAGCATCAGCCCCATCAGATTGCTCTGGGTGCCGCCGCTGGTGAAGACGCCCGCGTCACCCGCCGGGTAACCCACCTGCTCACGCAGCCATTCAATGAGTTTGATCTCAATGATGGTCGCCGAAGGACTCTGATCCCATGAATCCATGCTTTGGTTGGTGGCGTTGATCAGCACTTCCGCCGCCTGGCTAATCACCAGACTTGGGCAATGCAAATGCGCCACGCACTGCGCATGGTGGACCGACAGACTGTCTTTTAAAAAATATTCAACCGCACGCTCAATAGCGGCCTGGTTACCCAGGCCCCCGGAGGTGAAATTCAGGCTAATACGAGAACGCAGCTGTTCAACGGTTTTACCCTGATACATCTCAGGTTGCTTTAACCATTCGACAACGGCTTGAGTGCTCTGCTCGATAGCATCCTGGTAGGCGGCAATACTCTGCGGCGAACCGGACAGAATCGGGTTTACATCAGACATTCGACCCACTCCGTTAAACCGGCTTCACGCCAGCGCCCAGCAAGGCGTTTTCAAATTTATCGAGGAAGATTTCCAGCTCAGCGTTGGTAATCAGCAGAGATGGCAGTAAACGCAGTACGCAACCATCGCGACCGCCACGCTCCAGAATCAGGCCATTTTCGAAGCATTTTTTCTGCAGCAATGCAGAAAGCGCGCCATCGGCCGGGTAGCAACCCATATGATCCTGTGCTTCACTCGGCTTCACAATCTCAAGGCCGATCATCAGCCCCAAACCACGCACCTGCCCAATCACCGGATAACGTTTCTGAAGATCAGCCAGTTTACCTTTCAGCCACTCGCCCTGGGCAGCAACTTTATCGGCAATCTTATCGTCTTTGAGGATTTTCAGCGTCGTCAGACCGGTGGCCATTGCCAGCTGGTTACCACGGAAGGTACCCGTGTGGTGACCTGGAGACCATGCATCGAACTGCTTTTTGATACCGAGAACGGCCAGCGGCAGACCGCCACCCACAGCTTTAGACATGACGATGATGTCCGGTTCAATACCGGCGTGTTCGAAGGCAAACAGCTCACCGGTACGCGCGAAACCTGCCTGAACTTCATCGATGATCAGCAGAATACCGTGTTCCTGAGTCACTTTACGAATGCGCTGCAGCCACTCGACCGGAGCCGGGTTGACGCCGCCTTCACCCTGAACGGCTTCAAGGATCACCGCCGCAGGTTTACGCACGCCGCTTTCAACGTCATTAATCAGGTTTTCGAAGTAGTAGCTTAAGGCTTTCACGCCCGCTTCGCCGCCAATACCCAGTGGGCAACGGTACTCATGCGGGTAAGGCATAAACTGCACTTCGGCCATCATGTTGCTGACGGCTTCTTTTGGCGACAGGTTACCGGTCACGGACAAGGCACCGTGGGTCATCCCATGATAGCCGCCGGAGAAACTGATAACACTGGAACGGCCAGTCACTTTCTTCGCCAGCTTCAGTGCGGCTTCCACCGCATCAGCACCGGATGGGCCGGTGAATTGCAGGCAATACTCTTTGCCTTCGCCCGGTAACAGGGAGAGCAAATAAGATGAAAATTCATCTTTTAATGGTGTAGTCAGATCGAGCGTATGTAACGGTAAGCCGCTAGTGATGACACTTTGAATACTTTGAAGCACATCAGGATGATTATGACCAAGCGCCAGGGTGCCAGCACCTGCCAGACAATCAAGATATTGATTATTTTCTACATCAGTAATCCAGACGCCCTGCGCTTTGGCAATCGCCAATGGCAGTTTACGCGGATAGCTCCTGACGTTAGATTCAAACTCGGCTTGTCTTGCTAAAAAGGTATCGTTGGTTTGTGTTAATGAATTAGCACGTAAAGTATCAATACGGACTTTATCCGTCATCATATCACTCCTACAACCAGGTGTGGTTTAACGCCTGATTGAATAAAGGGTTTAAGGATTACCTATAAAAAAGCGCGGCTAATATATGTTGTTTTAGCGAAGGGCTCAATCTTTTATTTTTACCTAACCCAAAAAATACATTAACCACCATAAAATCAATAAGTAACAAGGAAACAAACTGAGCTGACCACTTTGCTTTTGTTACCTTTTATCGCTAAAAGCCACATATAGATACAGTAACAATAATGTAATGAAGTCCATCTGATTTTCAGGGCTTTATTATTTATTTACACGTTTTTACCGTTAATAACACCACTCTCTTTCGCTTAAAGGACGATCACTCACTGTTTGCCGAGAAATAAAATAAAACAGTCGATTCATAAGAATAAATCACTTAGTATGGCGCGCTTATTTGCACCGGCTGTAAATAAAGAACGCATGTGCATTATCCGGTAACGATTGTCAGGCAAAACACGTTATCGACAACAGGAACGCGCTTCCTGGGTTGTCATCAGAAATGTCCGCGGGCGGATGTTTCGTAAGGTGAAGATTCTTCCCTTATGCCGAGAATGAAAATTTTCTAGCCATCACTTTATGGCGCCCTGATATGAGATTGTTATGACTCGCATTTATCCACAATTCGTCGTTGCCAAATTTGGTGGCACAAGCGTCGCAGATTTTGATGCGATGAACCGCAGTGCCAGCATTGTTCTTGCTGATCCCAATGTTCGTTTAGTCGTTTTGTCTGCGTCAGCAGGCGTCACAAACTTGCTGGTTGAGCTTTCTGAAGGTTTGGAAAGTCCTCAACAATTAGACAAGCTTGAGACTTTACGCACCATCCAATACAACATTATTTCTCGTTTAAGGCAGCCATCCGTTATCAGCGCGGAGATTGATAATCTTCTCGACAATATTGGTCAACTAGCTCATACCGCAATGACGTCCCCTTCCACCGCAATAAGCGATGAACTGGTGAGTCATGGAGAATTAATATCCAGCCTGCTTTTCGCCGAAGTTTTGCGTGAACGTCAGGTTGAGTCGAGTTGGTTTGATGCGCGAAGCGTGATGCGAACCGACTCCAATTACGGCTGCGCAGAACCCGACGTCAATGCCCTGGCAGAGCTCGCTGAGCTGCACCTTCGCCCACGAATTGAGCAAGCGGTCATGGTGACCCAGGGCTTTATTGGTCGTGACAGTGCCGGTCACACCACCACGCTTGGGCGCGGCGGCAGTGATTACACGGCGTCACTGCTGGGTGAAGCACTTCATGCTGCACGTGTGGATATCTGGACCGATGTCGCAGGCATTTATACGACGGATCCACGCATCACGCCAACGGCTAAACGCATCGACAACATCTCTTTCTCCGAGGCCAGCGATATGGCGGCCTACGGTGCTAAAGTACTTCATCCAGCCACGCTGATGCCCGCCATGCGCAAAAACATTCCCGTTTTTGTTGGCTCCAGCAAAGATACCGCCGCAGGCGGGACGCTGGTGTGCTGCACGACGGAAAATCCTCCGCGTTACCGTGCGGTTGCTGTACGCCGTAAGCAGACGCTGCTGCGTTTACAAGGTCTGGACTCAGAACCGACTCATCGTTTTCTGGCGCAGATATTTGCCATTCTGGCGCAGCACTCTGTTGCGGTCGATCTGATAACAACCTCAGAAAACAGTATCGCGCTGGCACTGGACTCAACGCATGCCACCTCTGGCGACGACGGTGCGCTGACCAGCGCATTATTTACCGCGCTATCGTCCCATTGTCGTGTAGAAGCGGAAACTGGGCTGGCACTGATAACGCTTGTTGGCAACCAATTGACTCATGCGGCGGGGGTTTGTCAGGATGTTTTTGCACGGCTTGAAGAACATGCGGTGCGCATGATCTGTCACGGTGCCTCTAACAATACGCTTTGCTTCCTGCTGCCAGGCGACGTCGCTGACGGTGCGGTTAAAGCACTACATCATCGTCTGTTTGAATAAGTTACGCGAGACAAAAAAGTAAAGCCCCGGTCTGACGACCAGGGCTTTCTTATTTGTGCATCCACTTAAGCGTGCGATGGCTTAACTATGATTACCATTGCGGCGACAGCGTTTATCGTAGTGGCGAACCCACCAGTATCTGTCGCAAACTTGTTCGCGTCCGCCAACACGCGCCCCGGTCAACCAGAGAACAGCGCCGACAAAAATGCTAAGAATGGCACCATGCGCAAAGAATTGTGGCAGATTAAGCTGTGGCAGCTGGTTTAAAATTGAATAACCAACGCCAATTACCATAACAACCAGACCTAATCCCATGAGCACATTACCGAGTAACGAAGCGTTTTTGCGTTTCATGGTGTCACCTCCGTAGATTGGCTTGGGTTTCGGGATATATCCCTACTCCTCGTGTGTAAAGTATAGACAACACCACCAGATATAATTGCGTGGGCGATCACAAATGAACATTTATAGTGAACAAAACTTTACATTTAAGTTACTGAATTACATTAAAACCATATTATCTCAACGTTGAACTATTCAGTTTTCGCCCCTTTCGGCGCTTATTTTTGTCAATGGCGTCATCACGACGTAAACTAGCCGCCGTTAAGATTGACCACTCAGGAATAACTACGTGACGATTAAACTGATTGTCGGCCTGGCGAACCCCGGCGCAGAATACGCGGGAACGCGTCATAACGCTGGCGCCTGGTATGTTGATTTGCTGGCAGAACGTTTTCGCGCCCCACTGCGTGAAGAGAGCAAATTTTTTGGCTATACCTCCCGCATTAATCTTGCCGGAGAAGATATTCGTTTGCTGGTGCCAACCACCTTTATGAACCTCAGCGGCAAAGCCGTTGCGGCGCTGGCAACCTTCTATCGTATTAATCCAGATGAAATTCTGGTCGCTCATGATGAGCTGGATCTGCCACCCGGCGTGGCGAAATTTAAACTTGGCGGCGGCCACGGTGGCCACAATGGGCTCAAAGACATCATCAGTAAATTAGGTAATAACCCTAATTTTCATCGCTTACGCATCGGAATCGGTCATCCGGGCGATAAAAGCAAGGTTGTCGGATTTGTATTAGGCAAGCCACAGTCCGCCGAACAGAAGCTCATCGACGATGCGGTAGACGAAGCGGCGCGCTGCACCGAGGTTTGGCTAAAAGACGGACTCACCAAAGCGACCAACCGCCTGCATGCCTTTAAAGCACAATAAGTATTCACTTGTCCGTCAGCCAACGCTAAGTCAGCGTGAAGGATGACGTGTATACGGTAATTTTTCCGTATGACGTGTATAATAGGCAGAGTTATTTACTTTTCTACAATCTGTTTTATATAACAGGTTGAAAATCAAAAGATTAAGGTGATTTAAACATGGGATTCAAATGCGGTATCGTTGGTTTGCCTAACGTAGGCAAATCCACCCTGTTCAACGCGCTCACTAAAGCGGGTATTGAAGCGGCAAACTTCCCGTTCTGTACTATCGAGCCGAACACGGGTGTTGTCCCGATGCCCGATCCACGTCTGGATCAACTGGCAGAAATCGTCAAACCACAGCGCATCCTGCCAACCACCATGGAATTCGTTGATATCGCGGGTCTGGTAAAAGGTGCATCTAAAGGTGAAGGCCTGGGCAACCAGTTCCTGACCAACATTCGCGAGACCGAAGCTATCGGCCACGTTGTTCGTTGCTTTGAAAACGACAACATCATCCACGTGAATAACAAAGTGGATCCGGCTGACGACATCGAAGTCATCAACACCGAACTGGCTCTGTCCGATCTGGATACCTGCGAACGCGCTATCCACCGTGTGCAGAAGAAAGCGAAAGGCGGCGACAAAGACGCAAAAGCTGAACTGACCGCGCTGGAAAAATGCCTGCCACAGCTGGAGAACGCCGGTATGCTGCGTTCCCTGACCAACCTGACCGACGAAGACAAAGCGGCAATCAGATACCTGAGCTTCCTGACCCTGAAGCCAACCATGTATATTGCCAACGTAAACGAAGACGGTTTTGAAAATAACCCGTACCTCGATAAAGTACGTGAAATCGCTGCAACCGAAGGTTCCGTTGTGGTTGCCGTTTGCGCCGCCGTTGAATCTGATATCGCTGAGCTCGATGACGCCGATCGCGACGAGTTTATGGCTGAGCTGGGTATTGAAGAACCCGGCCTGAACCGTGTAATCCGCGCCGGTTATGAACTGCTGAACCTGCAAACCTACTTCACCGCTGGCGTGAAAGAAGTCCGCGCATGGACCATCCCTGTTGGTGCCACCGCGCCGCAGGCAGCCGGTAAAATTCACACCGACTTTGAAAAAGGCTTTATCCGCGCTCAAACCATCGCGTTTGAAGACTTTATCACCTACAAGGGTGAGCAAGGCGCGAAAGAAGCGGGCAAGATGCGTGCGGAAGGGAAAGATTATGTTGTTAAAGATGGCGACATTATGAACTTCCTGTTCAACGTCTAAATAAAATTTGCTGTCTTATGAGGTTTCACTGAATCTCATAAGAATCGCAAAATTCTATAAAATCCACGCAATTGCGTGGATTTTATCATTTCACAGAGCCTCAACTCATCTCGTCACAGCGCAGTCGACAATGTGTAGTTAAAAACAATTTGGCCAGTATCTGGATGAGCCCTTCGCGGCTATCGACCCGGTCGTAAGGGAAAAGCTCCAGGACGAGCTATTGCAACTCCAGCAGCGCTTGCACAAAACTATCGTGCTCGTCACCCATGACATTAATGAAGCCATTCGCCTGGGGGATAAAATTGCCATATTTCAGGAAGGTGGCATCCTGGTTCAATTTGATACGCCCGATAATATCCTGGCTCAGCCTGCCAGCGAGTTCGTGGCGCGATTCATCGGGCCTGAGCCTAACTTAAAACACCTTGCCAGACTTCAGGTTGGGCAGCTTCCACGGCACGATGTTCCCCTAGTGGACGAGGCACTAGCCCCAATTTCCAGCCAGCATCCGGTGGTTGCCAGTCCGTTGCGGCTGGTGCTCGATAAACAGCTGCGCCCGTTGTGCTGGCTCGACCCTGAGCGCCCCCCCCATCACCCTGAAGGCGCTTCACTCCCTGCGTTTCGCCTACAGCGCACTTCTGGATGCGCCAGCAGGTGTGCTGGTGCACGTCAACGGAGACGGTCAGTATCAGGGCAGTATTTCCCACGGGCTACTTCAGCGTGTGCTGAACGGCAATGTGGATGTCCGCCGCTATGATTGACTGGCAATGGGTTGCGGATAATCAGGGCCCGATTGCCGCCCTGCTCTGACAGCACATGCTGCTAGTGATGGTATCACTCTTTTTCGGCACAGCACTCACCGGGGCGTTGATTGGCCTGACCCTGCGCTGGCCCACATCAACTCCGACACTGCTTGGCCTGTGCGGGGTGTTGTTTACCATCCCCACACTGGCGCTTTTTATTCTATTGATCCCATTTACCGGTCTGTCGCTCACCACCTCAGTGATTGGTTTAACGCTCTATTCACTGCTGATCCTGCTACGTAACGTGGTCGCAGGGATAGAGAAACTGCCGTCGGACGTGCTCGAATCCGCCCGCGCGCTGGGTTATACGCGCTGGTACCGGTTTGTTGACGTTGAGCTGCACCTGATTCTCCCATCTTTGTTTGCTGGGCTACGTATTGCCTCGGTCACGCTGGTGGGGTTGGTCACAATCACGGCGCTGATTGGTCAGGGTGGTCTTGGGCAACTGCTGCTGTCGGGCTTTAATCAGGATTTCCTTACGCCGATTGTGGTGAGCGTGGTGCTGAGCCTGGTGCTGTCGTTTATTTTTGATTCTCTGATAGCGCGTCTGGGCTATTGGGTTACGCCGTGGGCACGCTAATGGACATCTTAACCACAACCTTGCACTGGTTAATTCAGCCAGACCACTGGCTCAGCGATACAGGAATCCTGCTGCGCTTACGCGAGCATCTCTGGTATGTGCTGGTGAGTATGGCTATCGCCTCGGTCATTGCGTTACCTCTGTGGGTGGCGCTGGCTATTGGCGCAAAGGGGCTTTCCTGGTCATCAACCTGTTCAACATTGGCCGGGCGATCCCGTATCTTGGCCTGATTTTGTTGTGCATAATTCTCTTTGGATTTATTGATTTACCGGTGTTTGTTGCGCTAATAGCTATGTCTATTCAGCCGATTCTGACCAATACCTGGGTGGGGATTTACCACGCCGACCGCACCCTTTGCGACGCCGCCATCGCGCTTGGCATGACGCCGTTGCAGAGCCTGTGGCAGCTTATCGCCACGGCGGTGGTCGCCGCCTATGCATGACTGGGCGGGTTGGGTCGTTTCTTGATTGATGGCCTTGGACAGCGCGACATCCCGCAGATCATTTCCGGCTCCCTTGTGGTGACGCTGCTGACACTTTTCTGCGAGGCAATATTTTCACTAATCAACAACGTGTTATTTCAGTCAAAGGCCGCCCCCGTAATAACGGAATCATGATAAAAACCATCTGCAAAAAAGAGGCACTATGAAGCAACCATTATGGCAAGCGTTTAACCGCCGTGGATTTAAGTTATCCTTTCTGGTGGCAGGATTATTCGGCTTAAGTTTTACCACCCTAGCGGAAACCGTCACCATTGGTGGGGCAAACTTTACCGAAAGCTCAATTCTTGCCAACATTTACGCCAGCGCATTAAAGAAAAATAATATTGATGTTAAAACACGGCTTAATTTGGGAAACCGTGAAATTATTATTCCGGCCCTGCAAAGCGGCGAAATAGATATTGTCCCAGAATATCTCGGCGCACTGCTGAATTATTATGACACGAAAACCCTGGCGACCACCCAGAGCGACGTCAGTGCCGGGCTTGCAAAAGTGCTGCCGGCAGAATTCACGCTGCTCACCCCCTCTCCGGCCAGCTCGGTCACGGCCTGGGCTGTCCGCGCCGAAACGGCCAAAAAATACGGGTTAACCAAACTCTCCGATCTGACGCCTATTGCGCACGAGCTGGTGATCGGCGGCCCGCCGGAGTTTCCGGTTCGCGCCCTCGGTTTGCCGGGGCTCAAGCGCGTCTACGGCCTGGAGTTTAAAGCGGTGAAATCCCTCGACATGGGCGGGCCGCTGTCCCGCCTGGCGCTGAACTCCGGCAAAATTGATGTGGCAACGGTGGTCTCCACCCAGGGCTCGCTCGCCAAAGAGGACTGGGTGGTACTGGAAGATGATAAGCACGAGCAGCCAAGCCAGAATGTTGTCCCGCTAGTACGCAAAGCAGCACTGACGCCAAAAATCGACGGCATCCTCAATCAGGTGTCTCACAAGCTGGATAACACCGCTCTCGTCGAGCTGAACAAGCAGGTCGACCTTCAGCACAAAGATCCTGCTACCGTGGCAGAACGGTGGGTTAACACCAACCTTTAACGCTTTAACTATTCAATGGCCAGGGATCGGCCACCACCTGAAACGGGCCCCCTATGTCGCACAACACCATGATCCTGAACCTGTTCTTTTTCAATCCACAGGGTGATTACCGATTCTCATGGCGTCACCAGGATGCCCCCGAACACGGGATTTTCACCCTCAACTACTACACCGCCCTTGCCCGTAAGGCCGAAGCCGCCAATTTCGGTCTGGATCAGATCCCGCAGCACGGTAATCGTTACCAGCGCGCCGGGGAATTTATCGATGTGGTCACCCATCTGTGGGACTCATGGGAAGATGGTGCGCTCCTGTTTGATAAACCACACGGCCTGTTTGCCGATGCAGACAAAGTGCATCATCTTAACCATCGCGGTGATTTCTTTAAGGTGCGTGGCCCGCTTAACGTGCCACGTCCGCCGCAGGGGCACCCGGTTCTCGTGCAGGCGGGCTCTTCCGAAGCCGGTAAGCAACTCGCGGCCAGCCGGGCGGATATGCACTTCGTGTTTATCAAATCCATCAAGCAGGGAAAAGCCTACCGCGAAGAGATGAATCAGCGCCTGAATGTGCTCGGACGTTCGCCCGAATACTTTAAAATCATTGCCGGGGTGTTGCCGGTGGTGGTGATTTCCGACGCTGAAAAAGCCGAACGCCAGCAGCTTAACGCGCAGTTGATGAGCGATCGGATGGCTGTCGGTCTGCTGTCGGCTTATTTGAAGCTGGATCTGAGCCTTTATTCCTACAATAAACCGCTGCCGGACGAAGCCAGCTTCGACGGTATTCGCACCGTACTTCACCTCATCCGGGATTACGACCCCGCCCTGACCATTCTGGAGCTGGGTCGTTTATTGTTGCAAAGCTCCGATAGCTGGCTGGTTATTCGCAGTGCGCAGGAAGTTGCCGACACGCTGGCGGAAATCTATCTTTCTGGTGCAACTGACGGCTTTAACCTGATGTTCCCGCTGCTGCCGGGGGATTTTGATCGCTTCACGGAACAGGTTGTCCCTATTCTCAAAGCCAAAGGTGTAATGAAAGTCGAGTATGCTCCGGGCACCCTGCGGGAAAAACTGGGCCTTCCACTGGCCAGAAACCACTTTGCCTGAATAGCTACAGCCGGGTGAGCCCTGCTGTTTGCGCCGCCTTACGCCAGTCCAGTAATAACGAATAAGGCTGGCGCGTCACCTCGCTAAACCCGCCAATCAGCAGCGCCGCGCAAATTTCCCGGTATTCCGGCGCACTCACCAGCGTATTGATAGCTTTGCGCAGCGCAGCAAGCATGTGAGGAGAGGTTTCCCCCGCAGTGATGAGCGGTAATCCAGGCGCCAGCGGGCTTTGGTCGATAATTGCCAGCCCGTCCAGTAATGCCGGTTTATGACGTCGTAATAGCGCCCAGGTTACGCAGTCGATGGCCGCAATATCCCCTGCACCATGCTTCACATCCTGTAGCGACTGAAAATGGCTACCGCTCAGGACAACGCGCGAGAAAAAGCGCCCGTTCGCCGCCAGTGGCGTCACCATTTTCATAAGTACGTTGTAACCTGACTGCGAATCTGCGGAATTGCACACCGCCGCTCGGCCGCGAAAACCAGTCAAGGTTTGCTGTTTATCCTCTTCGCGCACCACCAGCACGCTGCGGTAATTGATATTCTCGCAGCCCGGCGCAGTGTAGTGAAAACAACCGACTACCTGAACATCCAAAAGCTGTGTCACCAGGGGATAACCACAGGTCTGACTAAGGATAAGCTTCGGGTTTTGCCAATGTGCCATCAGCGCCTCTTGTGGTAACACTGGCGTGAGGCTGCCTACCGGCACGCCCCGGGCAACCAGCAGTTTCTGAACCGCCAGCCACAGGGCATCGATGTCGCGACGGTTAACCGCATACATCGGGAATGCCAGCAGATCACTCATGGCCATCTCCTTTATTAATCCCCGGGTGCCCCGACACATCCACCGATTTCCCCCAAAAATGGCGCAACCATTCACCGTATCCCTTCACCAGAAAACCGTGGTTGCGCTGCTGATAGGCATCGCGACTGTGCAGGTAAATCGCCTTCAGCCCGTACCAAGGCACGCCGGGCAGATCGTGATGTACAGAATGATAGTTAAGATTCAAAAAAAGAACTCGCCAGAACAGTCCAGCCTCGTTGATGACCGAACGCGCCAGCGGATCGTCCGCCGCCCGGTGCTCAAGAAAAGATCGTACTTTGGTCAGCGCCAGCGCGGGGTAACTTACCGCCAGAACAAACCACAGAGGGGAGAAACCAAGGTGCGACATCCAGCCCAATAACATAGTGAGTAAGGCCAGGTGGGTGACCCACATCAGCATGGCGTCAATCTGCACGCGACGAAAGGCGGACACAGCACTGCTTAGCGTCTGCACGATATCTATCAGCGGTGCCAGCAACAGCCGTCCGATAAAGGTGTTACGCAGATGAATCACCCGCTTCTGCCACGGGCGAAACCGCGCCCAGCTTTCATCGCTAAAATAATAAGACTCAGGATCGTCCACCGGCACGGTCAGATGGTCGTTACGGTGATGTGCCAGATGGGAGTCACGGTACAGGCCATACGGATACCAGACCGCCAGCGGCAGCGTGCCGAAAAGTTGGTTCAGTCGGGGAAAACGGGTGGGATGTCCGTGGATCAACTCATGCTGTAGCGACATATACCACGCAGTAAACACGATAAGCAGCACGGTGGCGGGATATAAACCCAATGCCTGCCAGTTCGCTAGGGTCGCAAACCAGCCGCCATAAATAGTCATCATGATTATCCAGGTCGGGAGTTCGCTGCGCCACAGGATGCTGGTTGAACGTTGGTGAATATATTGTCGTTGTTGTTGGTGCAAATAGAGGGAGTTTCGTTTACCCATTCCTTCAGACGCCCTTTCCGCCAGTGACTATATGCATGAAGATCCTGGATAACGCCTGAAATAACAAAGTACTTAAATCACTTTGCTTTGCCAGAAAACCAGGGCCCGGGAGTTGAGATTGAAAAACTGGTGAGAAAAATGCTGATCACCTTAAATGACCAGCATGACGCAATCGCGTGCTTTCTTTACATCTCTGGAAACCGATAAATCATACTCCCGGCCTCACCTTGCGAGGGAAAATCGTCCCCCTTAATCTGAAGTTCCGGGCGAATGTCGGGCCAGTGCTCTTTCCACGCCAGGAGTAAAGAATAGAGCATCACCACATTTCCAACGCCGAGCTTACGCAACCCCTTAATCTTATGTGCGCTAAACGTTTTTCTATTGATGCTCAAACGTTCTCTCAATTCCTCAGCATCAGGTTCACTGCACAAAGCTTTAATGACCCACTCTTCCCTGTGAGTTAAGCGCTGCTTTAGTTGCTGATTAGGCCAAACGCTAGACAGCGCCTGAACATATTCACTTATTGGTGAATTGCGCATGATATAAAAACTGCAACAGTGAAATAATGCTCGATGGGGGTCTAGTATTCCATGCTTTTGTAATTCAGTAGAATGGAAGATATAAACAAATAACTGCCCAGCATCAAAAATAATAAGATCATCAGTATTAACACCCGGCATTTGCTGAATAATACAATTTAGCCCCCAGATAAAGTAGCTATCATTCGAAATAATTCGCACATCCCCATCCATTTTACGTTTCAGGAACCATCAGCTAACCGAACACAATGGCCTCTTAAATGGCTAAAATAATGACATTAACGGGAACAATGCTGCATTATAATGAATAAAGCATTATTGCACTTCTCCCTTTGCCCTAAAAAAACTTCTGATTTAAACATTTGCACGGGTAAGCCGGCATTTGTCAATCCGGTGTAGTTATAGCTGGACTCATTACTTGCTTTTTGTTCATCACATACCATTTTGTATTTTTGAGCAACCGAGATCAGTGAACAAAAAATGTCATGATCATCATCTAATAGGAACTTATTATAAACCAGCGATTGAACAAACTGAGGATCGTCCTTATACCTAATGATATCATCGACATCTTTCATGGAAAATTTGTTCTCCCCCATAGAAGCACCAATCCATTGCTTAACACAGACCCCAGCACTCGTTGCAGAAATATCATGATTGGCAATCGCCTTAGTAAACATTCCTGGATGCGTGATACATTGATTAATGACAGTTATCTTTTTAGATTCTATGCACTCCCTAAACATACCGTTCAAGTAGTCAGGATTTTTTCCCATTTGTCCTATGACAGACTGGCTGAACTCTTTGGCTGCTGCTGGTTGAATATCACAGAGTTTAACAGGCTTTTTATCCTGCTCCTTAGCTTTATCCATCATCAACCCGCGAAGGGTTGTAGCTATGTAGGTCATACCTGACTGAACCGTTCTACGCATTATCTCCAGCGAGTTTGAAATACTTTCCACGCACGAAAGAACCCCACTTTTAATATTTTTGAGACGTTGGCCAACGGCCTCTGTGATAGAGTCAAATCTTTTCTGTCTGATATTATCCGTTTCAACGCCGTTAGTGTTGCTGTATATTAATACCATAAATAGACCTCCGAAAAACAAAAGATCGCCGGTTAGAGAAACCGGCGGCAGTTAATTTAATGATGAGTATATTGCTTGACTCGTTGCACAATATCACCGACCGTCAATTCGCTACTGAGGCAGGATTCAGGAATAATGACACCGATTTCCTCCAGACGCATTAACAGGTCAATTAGCTCGACTGAATCCATCAATAGATCATTGATCAGACTATCCTTTAATGAAATATCTTTCGGCAGAACACCATTTACATGGTAGATAATATTTACGACCAATGACTCCACATTGTTATCAACATCCACATCACTCATCGCCGTAAACTCCATTATATTTCTTATCCGCTATGCTGGTATCTGAACTCATCATAAATGCTGTCCCTGTTTACGCATTGCCATCCTTAGGAATATAGCTTTTGGGTTGCGGGTAGTTCCGATCCGCTTCACTATACGTTCTTACCGTGGTGTAAACCCGTTTATACCCAGAGTCATCGGCCTGACGGGATGTGTCGACGGTTGTATTCTCCCCCCCTGATTTCTGCGCTTGATTGAAATACGCAATTCGCGAAGTGATCGAAAACGGGTCGGCCGGATTTGTTTCTGGCAGTTTGTTAACGGAGATCGCTTCCTGAGATGTTGCTTGCGCACTGGCTGGCTGTCTGGCACGCAATTCACGCGTATCAACAGCCTGGTCAGGGTGGCGTTCAGACGCCAGGTGACCGGTAGCGGCTCTGTGCTCATTCGTCACGTTCGATGGTCTGGCCTGCACAGTGCGTAGTACGGTTTGTGTCAGTACACCAGCATCACGGCGGCCGTCTGGCTCACTCTCTACAGCCGAGTTTGCTTGATTATCCATATGTGCGCGATGCTCTGCCGCCTTCAGTTTTAACTCCTGCTGAAAAGGCGTTAACTCTACCTTCTTGCCGCCTGCCATCGCTCCTGCATTCAATGCGTCAGCGCTGCCTGGCGTAGGCTCAGCTTGCGGATTATCCATACGCGCACGGCGCTCAGCCACCCTCAGTTTTAACTCTTGCTGAAACGGCGTTAATTCCACCTTCTTTTCATTTGCCACCGCTCCATCATTCAATGTGTCAACACTGTTCGGCGTAGGCTCACTTTGCGGATTATCCAAACGCGCACGGCGCTCAGCTAATTTCTGCGCTAACTCACCTTGCAAATCCTGTGTTTCTGAACCTGAAGCATTACCGCGACCCGCTGGCACTTTCCTGAGGATGCTTGACTGGCGAGAGATACTCTGCGAAATCAGACTATCGGTTTCATCATGAGCGGGAACGGTAGACAGCGTCTCTTCCGTTTGTCCCGCCAAAATTGTCCGCGCGGCTAGTTGGCCGTCGGGCAAAGGAGAACTTGTAGCTTTCGCCGCCGTTGACAATGGATTATCGACAGTCATTGAGCTCGCATCAGAGGCAACAATATCTTGCGCGGACAGAACCTTTTCGACTCCAGACTGATTTATTGCAGCTGTCGAGGCTGCCCCTAAAGCCTCTGGCGATCGCGCGCTTACGGGTTTCAAGCTTGGAAACGCCTCTGCCGGTTGATTCATCGGCGCGAAATGACGCACCTCCACCGGATTCTGGCGGCTCCACTGGTTTACCGTCCGTACGGTGGTGTAAACAGGTTTTGAGGTATCAGGGGCACGATTTGCCGACGAAACTGGAGATGTTGTCTGTACTGCGGAGGCTTGCGTCGTCGGTTTATCCATCGGCTCCGTGCTAGCCTGTGACACCGGCCTTACCGTATTCACGTTAGGCCTATCACCGCCTTCACGCTGGAGACCTGACGGTTGCATGCTGTCTGTCTCAGGCTGAGATAGTCTGTCCGACAAACGCGCAGAAACATCCGGTCGTCGATCAGAAATTTGCCACTCCGTGGTGCCGGGATCAGCGCTCGCGGCGCTGCGGCTCTGGTCATCCGCACCCGGCGGGTGAGGAATCACCGCAGGCGACGCTTCAGATGCGCGCTCCTGATTTGCGGTTGGTGCAGCAAAAGGAAGCAACCGTACGGGCTGTTCAATCACTCTCTCTGATTGTTGCATTTGCACGCTTTGCAGGTTGTCCATCACGCGATGAATGCCATGCGGATCGACAAAACGTTTAGCCAGTTCAAACTTTTGCTCATTACTCAGAGAATCAACCAGCTTACTGTTAAACAGACTGTCCTTGATATCGGCAGGCGCGGGGCTCCCCCCCGTTGCCGGAGACGTTATTGTATTAGTGACTCCGCCCATATGGTTGTCGCCGTTACGGTTAGAGTTGTTAATATAAAATGTAAAGCCTCCGTTTTCATTCCCACCACGGACATCATGCCGCTGCCAGTCGCCATCCGGCTGGGTCACTGGTTCAGCAGGCGTGGATGCGGGTGCTTTCGGCTGCTCGTTTTTTAGCAGATCGTTAGCCGGAGGGAGCGGTGCGTCAAAATCATGGCGAATCAGCGTTTTCGAAATAGCCGAACATTCTGCTACCAGCATATTCAAGCTTCCAAGCATTGACACCCAGTGTTTACCAGGCGTGCTCAGGATTTCCAGTCGCTTATCTAAAACCGGACGGCAGAGTTTCAACTGCTGATTAAACGTCTCTTTATTATCGACATTGACACCGCGGTTTTCATGATGCAGCAACCATGCTGGATAACAGTGTTTTTCCATAAAGTTATTAATAAACTTCTCACCTGCGCTTTGAGCATATTTTGACACTAACGCATCAAGCTCAGGTGCTATTTTTCTTTCATTTTTGTCGAGACCACTCTGTTTTAATAACTTCTTACTGAGATTCTCCAGTTTTTCAATATCTTTTGAGTTACCACTCTCTGTAACTTCTTTGGCAATTAGTCCAATAAGATTTTTGGCCACATGTCCGCTTTTACTCAATACTGCATCTTTCAGTATTGGCAGTGTATCGTCTTGCAGATCAGCATGTAATGCTTTACGAGCTAATGCTTCATCATTAGGTTGCCGAATAAATGCACTTCGTGGGTCAGCGTCATTCCTTACACTATCAATTTTTTCATAAAGGACACATGCGCTATTACTTCTAACTAGATTTTTTATACTTACGTCGGGTTGGCGGACGAGATCGATTTGTGATTGGCTACGCGAAATACCTACCATTTAATGGTTCTCCCAGAGGGTTATTTTTTAAATCTGATACCGGGTAAAAAACATTGCACCAATCCCTGCCAGAAACGTCGAAAAGACGACTTCGGCTTTGTATGACGGGCATACTCTGGTGGAAGTTTTTTAATTTCAGGAGCTTCAATACTTCTCCTGGCAGAATGCGGGGATAAGTCAGCGCCCGTGGTCGCAAATGTTGTTTTATTCTCTCTCGGATACATTGTTATACGATGTGGCCCTGTACTCACTGGCGTAGATTGATTATCAGGCCGGACCGTCACCCCACAGCATGAGTTAGTAACAGAAATCAAAGATGTTCTGCTGTCCGAACGGGTTAATGTTTCAGTGCTAATTTGCGCACTGAATTTAAACCCTTCCCTGCGCAAATAATAGGAAGTGGCAGATTCATCCACCCTCTGCGAGGGTAAAAAAGATTCATATGGATTCGAAAATGAATTAATCGAAGGCATCGCATTTACCTATTAAAACGATTTAAATACATCTTTCGCACTATCCGCCATCGTGCTAATCGCACCACTGAGTACTTTATTTAAGTTGTCAAAAGTACTATTGGCCTGCGTATAACGCTGGGCAAATGACTGCATATTACTTTGCAAACCGGTGCCCACGCCATTAAATGAAGCCAACCAGGCTTGATAGCTTGAAGTTGAAACTTTGCCACTTCCATCACTTGGGAAATATGGACGGCCTTCGTATTGTTCAAGGTTAAAGCTAATTTTTCCGGTCGACTGGTCGACATCAAATGCAGGTTTTAGCGTCGCCGCCATGTTTTGCTTCTGTTCATCATTCATTTGATCCCAGTTACTGACGCTACCTAAATCAATCTCGTTAACCGCCCTGGTGAAATTATCGTATCCCTGCTGCATCTTACCGTTATCAAAATTGACGTTATTACCATCTTCCCCCGAGGTTACTGAGTCAGCGCTGGCTTTTTGCACATAGTCGTTATAAGCTTGGTACATCTCCGTATATTTCTGCATCAAATCAGCATAGAAATCAACGTAATTTGTTCTGATGCTACTAATGGCTTTTGCCATCGCGGCCCAAAGAGTTCTATAGCTCGTGTGAACGGTAAATTCTTCACTGCTATTACTCTCCTTGACTGTGGTTTCAATATCGTCTAATTTTTTTTCCGAAGTTAGTATGGTCGCCTTGAGTGCGTTTTCTGAAAAGCTAACTTTCGTGCGATTCAGTCCAAGCTCACTTTGAATTGTTTCTAATGCTGTATTTGTGTTTTCCACTTGCTGATACTGACGGGCGATCGCCTCCATCGCACTCTTTGAAGCCTTAACATTGTCAGTTTCAGAATTAATTTGTGCTAGCGCAGCGTTTAGCGTTTGGTCACTAAAATCATTGCTGCTGATATCAAGACCATGCTGCTGAAGGATATTTCGCACTTCTTTAAGCGGATCGCCATTTTCGCTCGACGTGATGGCAATCATTAGCTGTTTTAATAACACGGTATTTAATTCTGACGTTGAACCCACACTTATTTCCGCCACCAATGAGACTGGATTGTTTGCTGTATCAATCACCGTAGGACGCACGGCCGGAGCAGTGCTGCTAATAGGAAACATATCACTCTACCTTTCACAAAAAGGGGGGGATCCCCCCCGCATTAAGGAATTAATCCATTATCCACGCATACGTTCAGAAATAGACGACGCTGCGCTGTTATTGGCGTTGAGCACACTTTCAGTGGCCTGGTTAAGTGCCGCACGCGTTTCGGCCGCTTTCTTCGCCACCTCTTTGTGCGTATTGGCCAGTTCACTGTGCTGATTACCGTCTGCACGGGCCAAATCTGCCTCGCCCTGCACTTGGGCAGCATTAACGTTATAAGCACCCTCGGTAATATTGCGGGTTGTATTCGCCAGTTGGTTACCCAAGTCAGCCACCACGCGAACTTTCTGCGTATTGTTTTGAACTTCACTGTGCTTAATTTGTTTAAGTGAAGCGTCCAGGTGCTCTTCAGCCTGTGGATGGCTCGCAGATTCTTTGATCTTGCTTTCCATACGCTGCCCATCCGTCGTCATATTGCCACCAACGCTGCCGAGGGTATTTTTCTGCTGTTCCACGTTAAAGTTGTGCTGTTTAGCATCAACAGCGTTAGTTTTAAGTGACGTATTTTCTTTACTCATCGCTCTGACTGAAGCAACTGCCATACCACCTTGCGCAACGGCCGCGGTTACACCGCCTACAATAGCGCCATCACGACGCTCTTCGGCAGCGTTAACACCTAATGCTGCGCTGCGCGCCGTAGCATCAATAGCGCGAGTGGAAGCTTTCGCCGCGGATAAGTTCTGCGTATTTTCACTTTCCAGCAGCACCTTCATTAATATATTGCTCACCTCAATCTGGCTCATTGGACCAATAACGTTAATAAAGGTCGGCTTAGCCGCATCGGCACCGGTAATATCCGTTCCTCCTTCAACAGCAGGCTGAGAACGCGTCTGTCCCACCGCATTATTGGTGGTATTGCCAGTGCTATCGACAGAACTCTTACTCTCGGCCGATTTGTTATTCGGCTGAGTGATATTAGTCTGCGCGGCCATAACATTGGGTGCCGCAGATGCCAGGCGTTCCGCTTTATTGGTATCCCCTTCGCCAGCCGCAGAAAGCGTGACGGTTGGCATTGCACTTTGAGCATTAACTTCGCCACCGCCATTCTTTTGCGCTACCGCAGCCGCATGTACGTCAGCGCTTCTCACACTTTGCATATCAAATACCGTTGACAGCATGCCCTCTTTACCTGCCCATTCAGACACATTCTTCACGCTACGCGCTTCTTGCTGATTATTTTCGGCCTTTTGTGAAACAGAAAAATCGACCGGTATTAAACGTACTGATGAACTATCAATTGCTGTAGCCATTGAATTAAATACTCCTGAAGTGAATCGTTATAAACTAATAGAATGTTCCCTGATATTTATCCGGCAACAGAACTCATCTGTTTAGTGATATATTTACCAGCTTGCAGCTGGGTATCAGCAACAGCGGAAATATTTTTTACAATCTGGTTAACTGTCTCCATCCGATGCGTGAATGTATCAATGGCGCGGTTCATCATTTCATTCAGCAAATCCTGTAAGGCGGCGCTTTTCATCAACTCGCCTCTCGTCTTCGCGGCTTCCACCATCATATCTGCCACTATGATGCTACCGGCAACCTGGATGGAGGTGTTCACCACCGCGGCACCGGTAACCGCCATCTGCGTACGGTTATAAATGAGTTGCATTTGTTCATCGCTTTTCCCTAGAGTTCGACCAAAACCCTGGCTCATACGCTTAAAGACCTGGCCTACGGCGCTGTCCATCAAGCGCTGGAGCGTAGATTTGGTTGCCTGCTCGGTCACCTCTTTGGCGACCTCTTCCGATACCTCTTTGGCGGCGGTGCGCATGGTGGTTTTCGCTAGATCCTGTACCACTTCTTTCTCGACTTCGGCAGCGATGCTTTTACCCATGGTTTTGCTGGCTTCTTCTCCAACTTCCATGCCAATTTTCTTCATCACCACGCCAAACACCTTGCTCAGCGCGCTGCCAGCGACCACCACCCCAGCGACCAGTACGGCTGCTGCGGCAATCGCGCCCATAATTTTGCCGACCATTTCAGCGGTCTCTTTATCGACTCCCATCGCTTCCAGAATCCCGGCAAACATTTTGCCCATCAGCTCCATCAGCGGTTTTACGATGGCGTCCATCAGCGGCTGCATCGCATCGGCCATAAAGGATTTACCGGAAACAGCCTGACTAATTTCATCACCGATGGCTAACGCCAGCCCTACGGCAGCCAGCGCCAGTGAAGCCCCGCCGGTAAATGCGGCTGCGACAAAGCTGACGGCGGTGATTAGCCAACCGAGGATTTTGCCAATGCAGCCCATCGTTTTTTGCATTTCCTCGGCTTTGCGGACCTCTTCTTCGTACTCTTTGGCTTTTTTCTCGGCATCCTTTGCAGAAGCCTCAGCCAGCTTTTGCTTTAACTCCGCAGACGCCTGTAAATCATCATTTGAGCTCTTCGAGATCAGTTGTGACATCAGAGCCATCAGGAAATTGAGGCTTTTTGCTTGTTCATCGCTCTGTTTACGATGAAACTCCGCAGCGGTTTGCTGTTGCGGTGTCAGTGATCCCACCAGCGCCTGAGATTTTGCCTGTGTGGCCTCCAGCGCAATGCGCGAATTCGATTCTGCCGTTTTCGCTGGATTCAATGTTTTTTCAACGAAACTGTTATAGATATTGGTTGCTGTGGTCAGTGTAATCTGCGCGTTGGTGACCGCCGTCTGTGCCTTATCGATCTGTTTTTGCAAGGCTTCCGGTACGGGGTCTTGTCCTGCCGCCTGCTGCTTTAATGCATCCAAAGCCGCCTGCGCGCTATCAAGCGCCGATTGCGCTGCATCCACGTTGCTAGAAAGGCCGTCGGCTTGTTGCTGTGCTGCTTTTAGCGCGTCAGAATCGCTCGCCCATTGGGTGCCCTGCAGTTCAAGCAGTACCGCCATCGCGGAATAAGTAGCAATTGCACCCGCCATCATCATATTGAAAGAGTTCAGCTGTGAGAGCATCTTTTCAAGCGAGGTGTTCGCGGTTAACTGCGTGATTTTCCCCAAAAGTTCAGTCAACATTGATGCGCTGGATTGCTGTGAGCTATTGCTGGCTGCTGACTTCTGATTGCCGCTCTGTGGCGCTTGCAAGGTTGGCTTCTCCTGATCGCTAATCGCAGTTTTGCCACCATGACCCATTAGTGCCTTCTCGGTATTCTTTAAAACCGCCAGTAATTGCTCAGGTTGCAAGGACTGCACGGCATTTTGAGCACTGCCTGCTTTGGCATGACCTTTAAAGCTATCATTGCCAAGACGTTTAGCCTGGTCGGACTGTTTTTTCAGTTCATCCTTACCGATTTCCAAACCCACCAGGTGGTGATTTGCTACCTCCAGGCTATCGACACGCATATTCATTACAATTCCTCATATTCATTTTCCTGCTCCATCTCGTTAGGACGTTTTAATTTATCCATCGCCGAAAGATAGGCTGCAGACTTTTCAATTAATAACGGGTCGCTACTGCGTTCTAACACAATGTCAAAACATTTTCGGGCTTGTGCTGCCTGTCGCATCATTAAATTACATTGCCCCGCATAAAACATAGGGCGGTAATCTTCCTTTGCTAAGGAATAAGCGAGAGCATAGAATTCGATAGCTTTCGCATAATTTTTTTTCAGTTGATAAACTGCCCCTAGCCCCATCGCGTACTCAGGGTTGTAAAAGTCATAGATACACAGAAAACGGAACAGCGATTCCGCGTCACTCAGTTTTCCCTGATGATAGAAATCATAGGCCAGCTTATAAATATCCTGCATGGTATCGCTGGACACTCCATGTATATCCTGCATCGTAGCGCCATTCTGAAGCGCATCCATCAGCTTTTCAGAATAAACATCCAATTCCTCATCCGTTTTATAAACCTCATCGTCACCGAGGAAATCAAGCATGTTTTTATCAACCATCTGTGTCTTTTCCCTTATTTATTCACAATGTATAAATATCGCAACTAACCTAAAGACAGACAGCCAACTAAGAAGATAAAAATATCTTACTGCCGTCCACTCATGGTTAATACAAAAAAACCGCACAGCCTTTGCGCAGTTCTAATGCACAGGACCGTTCTCTGATTCAGATTGCGCAGGTGCGTCATTCTCATCGACAGGCGCTATTCCTGCGGCTTCGACCTGGCGTAACCAGATGAGGACATCCATGACATCCATTAGCACATCATCTTCCAGCGAAATGAAACTGTATTGGCTGTAGGTATGATAAAGCCGACGTGCGAGTGGAATATTGCGTACCACCGGTACGCCAACTTTCTGGGCATAAGCAATAGCCGCCTTCGCTTTCTGGTTAGTACAGCGCAGAGCAATAAATGGCAGTGACGCGACTTCAGGATTAAAGTACACCGCCATTGCAATATGGGTTGGGTTCGCTAGCACCACTTCTGAATTGCGTACCGCTGCCATCTCTTCGCCGGAAAGTAGCTCCTGATGCGCACGACGTCGTGCGCTTTTAATTTGCGGGTTGCCGTCGCTCTCCTTATGCTCCTGCTTCACCTCATGCTTATCCATCTTCATATCTTTAAAATGCAGAAAATACTCAACCAATAGATCTGCAAGAAGAACAAAAATGGACCATGCAATAAATACCATCACCGCCTTCAGCGCCAGCGTCACCCATACCGTGATAAGCCCCGACATGTCGGCGCGATACAGCGTTAGCGCCTGGCGTAGATCATTTTGGATCAAGCTATGGCACGTTACGGCAAATACCACCAGATAGCACAGTGATTTCACCAGTTCCTTTACGGTACGCATGCTGAATATTTTCTTAATCCCTTCTACAGGATTCAGCGCCTTAAAATTCAGCTTGATGGCTTCTGTCGCCAGGGTAAATCCAGTTTGCAGTAAGGTGGCGGCAAAACCGACAATGGTACATACAGCGATAAACGGTAAGGCCAGCATGAAAAAAATCTTCATTAACTCCAGCAAAAATACGTTGATTCCCGGCTGGGTGGTATAAAGCAATAGATGAGTATAGAAAGAGATAAATGGGCCAAAGTTCATGGCATGTGCCAGAAAGTAAATGCCCACCAGCAAAATAACAGTGGTGATGACATCTTTACTTTTAAACGTCTGTCCCTTCTTAGCCGAGTCTTTACGTTTTTTACTGGTGGGTTGTTCTGTTTTTTCTGCCATCGCATACTCTTTAGGAAATAAACCGGTAAAATTCGGCAATGGAAAACATCTGCAAGGGTTTCTCCGTTAAGGCCTGGAACCCGTAAAACAGAAAAACGATAAATGCGATGGCACTCTTCACCGTTAATGACAGCGAAAAAGGGTTAAGCTGTGGGCAATAACGCGCGAATACGCCTAGCAGTATTTCTGCCGTCATCATCACCAACATAATCGGCCCTGCTAGTAAGATGCTGTTTTGCATTAATAACTGCAGCAATACACCAGCATGATCCCAGTGAATACCCGCCAGTGTGCTGCCTCGCGGCAGCATCTGGTAGCTCTGAACCATCACCTCCATCAGTTTCAACATCCCGCCGCTGGCAAAAAAAATGGCCCCGAAGGCAAAACTGAGAAACCCTGATAATATTGAACTTTGTACTCCATTTACCGGATCGATACTGTCACTTATCGTCGCCCCACGCTGGTTATCCAGAATTTCACCAAGTCCAGTCACTATCCAGAAAGGGAGACACAGCGTTACCGCCAGAATGAGCCCAACCACCAATTCCTTTACCAGAATAATAAACCAGCCTTGCTCTGGCATAATAACCGTAGTCAAACTGGGCCATAGACCAATAATTGTCAGAGCAATAATCGTATTCTTGATAATCAGATTAGATAAAATCCGTTCGCCCAAAGCTGGCAGCATATAAAAGACAATGGCCAACCGCGCGTACACCATAACAAACATCAGCACGCTGTGCTGAAAATTAAGATACAATGCAACAAACAGCATATTAATTCCGTTTTAGCGAAAAGCCATATAAAAAGCCTGAATAGCGAAGTTCATCATTTCGGCAGAAAACCATTCAATCAACATGAATATACTGGCAAATACCGCAAGCATTTTCAGACCAAATGGCAACGTCTGCTCCTGAATTTGCATAATGGTCTGAAATAAACCGACAATAATACCCACTATAGTGGCAAAGGCTATCGGCACCGCAGTCAGTTTTAAAACAACAATCAGCGCCGTATTACCGATAAATAAAACGTTATTCATGATGTCATCAGATCGGCATATTGAGCGATCAGTCCTTTGGTTAACAAGGCCCAGCCATTCATCGACACAAATAAAATAAGTTTAATGGGTATCGATATGGTGACCGGACTCATCATCATCATCCCGAGCGCCAGTAATATGCTGGAGACCACCATATCAATCACCACAAAAGGCACATACAGGTAGAAAGCAATTTTAAATGCACTTTGGATTTCACTTAAGGCATATGCTGGCATCAAGGTCATCAATGAAAGCGCACTCAATTCATGATCTTCTACTTCCGGTACCGGCTCACCGCTGCGCTGCTGTTGAACTTTATTGAAGAAACGGATCAGATCATGCTCGGAATAACGTACCAGATACTCCCGGTAGCTCCCAAGCCCCTGCTCCGTTAGCTGCGTCACCGAACTGCTGCTATTAAAATCAATATGGTTCGATTCGATATATTCAGAGATCCGTTGGCATACCGGCATCATCACAAAGGCGCTCAAAATCAGCGCCACACCGTTTAAAGTTAAGGTTGAGGGAACCTGCTGGATCCCCAACGCGTTACGTACCATCACCAGAACAATAGAAAATTTAATAAAGCAGGTGCCCCCGGCAATAATAAACGGCAACAGGGTGAAAAAAGACAGTACGGCAATTAATGAAATATCGTTATTCAGCATCGGATAAACCCATATGGCCGACAAGCCCTGGATTGACATGGTTCACTTCTACGGCCAAGGTGCCATTTTCCAGCGCGACCAGTTCGCCACGAGCAAAAAGCTGCTTATTCAGATAGATTTTCATGTTTTTTTCTGCATCCCTCGGCAAAGGCAGCGCACTGCCTTGACGAATCTCCCCAAGCTCTACTAGCGTCACGTTGCTACCATCGAGAACAAACTCGATCTCGACCGGCAGGTCGGCCCACTCATAGAGTTTTTCATCCTCCTGGCGAGTTTCTTCTTCATATTCAGCAAACTGCTCTTCCACAATAACCTCCTGGTTTAGGGTATAACTCACATGATAAAGACGGCGTGTGCCGATGGTCAGATATGCCGCTGGCTGTTTTATGAGCAGCAAATCACCCTCAACGATGCCGATAAGCTGTGACACGTTGAGCCGGCTGCGTCCCAGACTGAACTGCAACCGAAACGGGATAAGCCACAGCGGGATGCCCGGAGCCGCGTGTTGGTAAGCGGTCTCCTCCGGCCAGTCCAGACACCACAGCGGGCAAGGATCCGCAGGCAACCTCAACGCAACGGTCGGTAAATCAGCCGTTTTTGGCTTAACCTCAGCGACCGACCAGACCCTATCAGCAAGATAGAAATTAAGGCCAATCCCCGTCAGCCAACTTGCCAGATAGTCCACCGGTACGTCTTTCCAGGGGATTGCTGGCAGATGAAGTTTCATCTGCGCAAGCCAACCGTCGACGTCAAACCAGGCATACGCCCGGTTGTCGTTTTCATCGCGCAGTCGCAAAGGTAGATAGCGCGCGTTCAGGGCGGGATGCGCTAGCTCGCTGCCAGGAAGCCGGTTATGCAGCTGCATCAACGTCTGCTGATCTTCGTCACGCTTGCGCAAATAGCGGCGTAAGCTCATTCTTGCTCCTCATCAGGCTGTGGTTGCTGCTCACGCTTTTGCTGTTCATCTCTCTCCTGTCGCGGCTGTAAAAGTTCCGGAGAATGCCCTGTCAGATGGCTTAGATTGCGGGACAGCGCATCCGCCGCACGGGTGTCAGAAGGCAGTAATGTCATATTGCCCTCCCGTAATGATTGAACAGGAATCGACACTTTGACCGAGTGATCGCCGGACCAGCGCTGGAATGTGTAATCCACTTCCACCGCTTGCATCTCTTTTGCCGATGGCACAGCCGGGGCGTTAAGTTGGCCTTTTAACTGCTGTAGCGTGGCCGGGGCGTTTTGACTCTTCACCTGCCGCTCGCTCTCGACGCTCGAGGTAATATCCGGTGATTTCCCGCTTGTCAAAACAGGCTTCACTTCACCAGACTCCTCCTTGCGTTGCGATTTATCGACCAATCGAGGGCTTGTCGTTTCGCTGGCCGCCATCGATTGCAGGGTGACTGACAGTGTGAGAGTCGACGAGTCTGGCGCCCTTGGCACACTAGTCCCAGCACTTTGGATGGCGGTCGAACGAGGCGAAAATTCACTCTCTCTTGACGGTGCCGGTGCATCGCTCGCCGCTGAAGGCTTAACCTGGAAAGACTCACCGCGAGCGGATTCTTTGCGGCCTGCCCCCTCGCCGCTACGATTAAGTTTCAGCGCAAGCGCATTCCCCAACTCGGCGGTAAGCGTTTTACGGTCCGTTAGCGATAATTTCTGGTCACCACTTAAGGGAAGCGTGCTAGCGTGCCGGGTGGCGGCGCTGGCGATTTTATCGGTCGTATGCTGCAACCCGCCGCCGGTGCGGCTTGCATTCAGCAGCTGCACCAGCATCTGTGCCGACATCATCGCTGACGGTGATGATTCACCGCTCGCATTCTGCTTTTTCTTTTTATCCACCCACTCAAGCAAGGCGCTGTCATCCGACACAGAGCCATCATTGAGCGCAGTATTCACTTTAACCTCAGACACTTTTTCGAGCATATCCCACCATCTCCTGGATTTCATTTTCAGCAGCATTATCGCAACGGCGAATATAGTCGCGACGTAGGGGCTGCAAGTAATAAGTCAGTTTGTAATGCTTCTTATCCAGCTGATTCATTAAGGCCCGATGCTGTTCAAGTTGCTGTTCTAATTTCAGCTGCTCACTTTCAAGCTGATTTATTTTATGAAATACATATTGCTGATGCGTTAGCAGCGCACCCTGTTGTCTTATTCCTTTATAGATATCAGCCCGATTTACAACTCCTGCTGGCGTTAACATCTTTATTTGTTGGTTAATATCCGAGAATTCCTGCTGATACTGCTGTATCTGCAATTTCACCTGGGTTAAGTTATTTTCAACTTTTAATATATCTTGCTGAAGAACCTGTTGCTTACGCTCGAGCATGCCGACAAATTCACGCCCTTTACGCCACGCTTCCATATAAATTCTCCAGACAAGCCTGCATATCCGTTTTCTCGGTCATCCGCTGCTGAAGAAACGCCTCCATGAGGTTTTTGCGATCGAATGCAGCGTCATTATCTGGATTCTCACCACGGCGATATTCCCCGAGGTCGAGATACAACTGCATATCCTTTTGCCGTACCAGATATTCACGAAATCGCGTCGCCAAAACTTGATGGTCTTCATTGGTGACCTGCGTGAAGACGCGGCTGATACTTTGCATTACATCAATGGCCGGATAATGGCCTTTCGCCGCCAGCTTTTTACTCAGATAAATGTGCCCATCCAGAATCGACCGCACTTCATCACCGATAACATCCGATTCCTCTTCGTTTTCAATCAGGACCGTATAAAACGCGGTAATCGAGCCTTGCAGAAAACGACCTGGACGTTCCAGCAGTTTTGGCAGCGCTTCAAACACCGAGGCGGGGTATCCCCGGCGCGCAGGTAACTCGCCCATACTTAATGCCACATCACGCAATGCCCTTGCATAACGGGTAATTGAGTCCACGAACAGAAGCACATTTTTACCCTGCTCACTAAAGAACTCCGCTATCGTCGTGGCAATTTGCGCTGCATTGCAGCGCTCGACGCAGGAACGGTCAGACGTGGCATAGACCAGGATAATTTGTGAACGCCGGGAGGAGTGTTTGAGCTCCTCTACAAATTCAGTCACCTCTCGCCCTCGTTCACCAATAAGACCGATAACGTAAATATCCGCTTCTGAATGTTCGATAATCATGCTCATCAGCGAGGTTTTGCCACAACCAGCCGCCGCAAAAATCCCCATGCGCTGACCCTGACCGCAGGTCAGCAGACCATCAATGGCACGCACGCCCGTCCCCAGCGCATCGGCTATCGGTTTTCGCTGGGTGAAATCTCTCGGTGCGCCGGTGGCGCTAAGCCAGGTCGCTCCGGTTAGCGGTGGCTGAACGGAATCGTCCAGCCGCCCCCGGACGGTTCCGGTTGCGTCAATAATGGCTCCGGCAATGTTTTCGTGAACCTCAATACGAAACGGCTTACCGGTAGGTAAAAGAACATTACTGCGTGAAAAACCCTGATTATCATTAAGCAGGCTTAATAACGTGTGCTCTTTATTAAACCCAATCACCTGGGCATACCCCATAATCTGCGGTTCGAGTAATGATTTCTGAATCTCACAGATTTCACCAATACGCGTACCCGGCAAATGGGCTTCTATAACATTGCCCTGGATACGTAGCGGATGTGCGAGATGAACCAGACATTGCGCAACCATCGAATTAATCTCCGTAATTAAACGAGCACGGAACGGTAGTTCTGCAGGGTCGTCAGGTAATGATCGAGCATCGACAGAAATGCCTCCGCGCTGAACATGTGCTTTTCTTTTACCTGCGCGCGAAGCTCTAGCTGACCATCACTCTCATACAGACAAGGTTGTCCAGCATAGAAGTATTCTTCGTTATGACTCATCATTAGAGGGAGCAAACTGGCGCTACAATAGGCCAGATTGCTCGGCGCATTTTCCATGACTTTCGCCCACACCCAGACTTCGTCATTATCTTCACGAATATGAATGGCTGGAATATCGTCTTTCATCGTTAAGGAAATAGTCGAATGATTATTTAAATCAGTGTCCAGAACATCGCTGATTCCAGCATCATTTAGCAATGTGGAGAGTAATCCGACAATATCGTATTTCATGCTTACCTCAATTATTTTTCTAATGAACCAATGACATCAACATCCACACCGGAAGCGACATCACCATAAGAAAGCACTTCCATTTCTGGATAACTGCCTTCAATTATTTTCTTCACAAAACGGCGAATATCTAATGAGACCATTAATATGATGTCTCGAGCATTAACACCATTGCTACGGATACAGCTCTCCAGGCACTGGATAATACTTTCCGTTTCGGGCGGCGCCAGATTAATAAAGGTTCCACCAGAAGTCTGACGAATACCACCGCGCACCACGCTTTCCATGTCATGTGACATCACCAAAGTCCGAATCTGTCCGTTTGCGGAGAAACGGTTGGAGATATAACGCGAAAGTACTCCGCGAACGTGCTCAACGAGCATAATGGGATCTTTCTCTTTAGGTGCCCACTGCACCAGAGCCTCAAGGATAAGTCGCATATTACGGATGGAAATGCGCTCCTGTAATAGTCTCTGAAAGACCTCCGTAATTCGTTGGACGGTATTGTTGCGATAACACTCTTTGAGCAATTCTGGATATTTCTTTTCCAGATCGTCAAGTAGCGTTTTCGCTTCCTGGATGCCAAAGAATTCAGAAATATTGTGTACCAGCAATGTCGATACGCAGGCATAAAACTCATCCACCGCCGAGCGAGAATAAAACCCAAGCTCCAGTGCCGTGTCACGACGAGATTCAGGGATCCAATAGGCCACACCCTGCGC
>Ga0308165_1001520_pt1 | contig 32066 bp, 23 predicted proteins | sample PhyWR2_FD_201032 | JGI IMG/M metagenome (GOLD analysis project Ga0308165, IMG submission 201032) | Phyllosphere microbial communities from UC Gill Tract Community Farm, Albany, California, United States - DLSLW.R2 | ecosystem: Host-associated > Plants > Phyllosphere > Unclassified | place: USA... | reverse complement strand
GTGAAGAAGGTGTTGACCGAACCCCCATGTCGGGATATTATCTCGCTTCTCGGAGTGTAGCGCAGCCCGGTAGCGCACCTGGTTTGGGACCAGGGGGTCCAAGGTTCGAATCCTTGTACTCCGACCACACATGAACGGGCTGTCGAAAGACAGCCCGTTTTCATTTCCGAAGACGATTTCAAGCGCGGTGTTTCTGCTTGATACACCGATCTGCCCTTAGCTCAACCGGATAGAGCAATGGCCTTCTAAGCCATAGGTTAGGGGTTCGATTCCCTTAGGGCAGGCCACCTCTCTGCATCGTTCTTTTCCTCCTGCATCATTCCTGTTTCTCTTGCTTTTTTTGTCGTGTCCTCTGGCATCCATCCGCGTCGGCGCGGCTACAAAAACTGAGCGCTGCCTGCGCACTCCGCGGTGTCAATTGGTGATCTTGTCTGTCGGATAGCGTAGCGAATCGCGCAGGATATAGCTCATCGGCATGCCCAGCGAACGTTTGTCGGGGCCGATCGGTTGCATGAACCATCGATTGTAGAGGCGATAGATTTCTCCGCTGTTGGCCAGCCTCGCCATTTGCCGGTCGATCATTTTCTTGAACTCGGGATCGTCGTTGCGCAGCATGATGGCATAGGGCTCTACCGACAGCGGTGTGCCGACGATGATGAATTTTTCGGGATCGACTGCGTTTTCGCGTGCACCGTAGAGCAATATCTCATCCATGATGAAGGCGTCGGCCATGCCGTGTTCCAGCATCGAAAAACATTCCCTGTCGTTCTCCAGTTCAAGCACCGTCAAGTCGAGGTAGCGGATATTGCTACGCTTGTTGATGACGTCGATCATCGCCGTGGCGCGTGTAGTCACCAGACGCTTATTGCGCAAGTCGTTCCAGTTCTTGATGGGAGAGCCGGCTTTCACCAGCATGCGTACGCTGGTGAAGAAATGCGGGATGGTGAAAGCGAATTTCTTGCGACGCTCGGCATTGTTGGTGCTGACGCTGCATTCAAGGTCGGCGCGGTTGTCTGCCAGGGCAGTGAAGCGGGTGGAAGCATTGACCGGCAGGTACTGGATCTTGAGGTCGGGCATGCGCAGTTCCTGGCGGATGCCCTGGACGATTTTGCGGCACAGTTCAATGGTGTAGCCGCTGACTTCGCCGTCGGGTTCAATCACCACGAACGGCGACAGGTTGTCCACGCTGCCCATGAACGACAGCACGATGGTCCTGGTCTCGCGGATTTTTTTGATGACGTCGTGTGCGGAGGCGCTTGCCGCAATCGTTCCCGACAGGACGACGAGAAGAAAAAGAAGAAAGAATGATCGGATGAAACGCAGTTGGAAGGCTGACGCGGGGAACAAGGACAAAGCGAGATAATTCATGGCGGGACCGTCTTTCCTGCAACAACATCGGCTGATCTTATGACGCATATTGGCAAGATTCAAGCGCAGAAGCGCCGTGAGACTCCTTAAAATTGAAAAGACATGGATCAATCGAAATCTTTCGACTGAATGTGCGCATTAATTCTGATTCAAAAGAAAAAGCCCGGCGTACCGGGCTTTTTCATGGAGCGCTGGCGATCACCCGGCTCAGAACGCCGGCACCACGGCACCCTTGTATTTCTCCTCAATGAACTTTTTCACTGCAGGCGAGTTCAGGGCGGCAGCCAGTTTCTTGATGGCGGGGCTATCCTTGTTGTCCTGGCGCGCGACCAGCAGATTCGCGTAAGGCGAGTTGGCGTCTTCGATGAACAGCGAATCCTTGACCGGATTGAGCTTGGCTTCGATTGCGTAGTTGGTATTGATCAGCGCGACGTCAACCTGGTTCAGCACGCGCGGCAGCGTTGCTGCTTCGAGTTCGCGGAATTTCAGCTTCCTGGGATTGTCGGTGATGTCCTTTTGCGTGGCCGAGATGCTGCTGGTGTCTTTCAGCTTGATCAGGCCGTTGCGGGCCAGCAGCAACAGGGCGCGACCTGAATTGGACGGATCGTTGGGGATCGCGATGGTGGCGCCGTTGGGGATGTCGGCGATCTTCTTGTATTTCTGCGAATAGGCGGCAAACGGCTCGACGTGGACTTTGGTCACGGGGACTTCGATGTCGTTCTTGTGGCTCTTCTTGAATTCGTCGAGATACGGTTGATGCAGGAAGAAGTTGCCGTCGACTTGCTTCTCATTGGTCTGCGCCGCGGGTTGCACGTAGTCCGTGAATACTTTCACCTGCAGGTCGACCCCTTCCTTGGCCAGCGTCGGCTTGAGGAATTCGAGGATCTCGGCGTGCGGCACCGGTGTGGCGGCGATGACCAGTTTGTCGGCGGCTTGCGCGACGGCGGCGAACAAGGTCAGGGAGGTTGCGAGCAGAAGGGACAATTTGCGGGACGTGGATGTTCTTGACATGAGTAACTCCTTTTTTATTTACGTGTGAAATGCAGGACCAGGCGATCGCCGAAGAACTGCAGTAACTGCACCAGTACCACCAGGACCGCGACGGTGACGATCATCACCTCGGTCTGGAATCGTTGATAGCCGTAGCGGATGGCCAGGTCGCCCAGGCCGCCGCCGCCGATGACGCCGGACATGGCGGCATAGGACATCAGCGTAATGGCGGTGATCGTGACGGCAGCGAGCAGGCCGGGCAGCGCTTCCGGCAATAGCGCGCCGAAAATGATCTGATGCGTTTTTGCGCCCATGGCCTGGCAGGCTTCGAGTACGCCGCGGTCGATCTCGCGCAGCACGTTTTCGACCAGGCGCGCAAAGAAGGGGGCGGTGCCGATCACCAGCGGCGGGATCGAGCCCTCCACGCCGAGCGAAGTGCCGACCAGCAGCAAGGTCACCGGAATCATCACGATCAGCAGGATCAGGAACGGCACCGAGCGCAGCACGTTGACCAGCAGCGACAGCACCACATACACGCCGCGTTGCGCCAGCAATTGCTTGCGCGCGGTAAGGAACAGCAGGATGCCCAGCGGCAGCCCGATCAGCACGGTAAAGAACAGCGACAGGCCGGTCATGGCCAACGTCTCCAGCGTGGCCTGGCCGATGTCGCTCCAGTCGATGACGGAGAAGTCGATCATGCCAGCACCTCGTGATGGATCTGGTAGTGATCGAAATGCGCGAACACCTTCGCGAGATCCTCGTCGCTGCCATTCAATTCCACCAGCAATTGACCGTAAGGCGTGTCTTTGATACGTGAAATCGTGCCTTGCAGGATAGTGATCAACGCCTGCGTGGCGGCGGTGATGTTGGTCAGAATTGGTTGGTAGGTGATGTCGCCGACAAAGGTCAGTCGCACCAGTTTTCCCTTGATATGGTCGAGGCCGATGCCGTCCTGCTGTTCGAAGGTATGGCTTTCCGCCACCAGCTTTTGCGTCACCGCGTGTTTGGGATGGAGGAACACGTCGGCGACCTTGCCGCTTTCGACGATGCGGGAATCGTCAATCACCGCGACGCGGTCGCAGATGCTGCGAATCACTTGCATCTCGTGCGTGATCAGCACGATCGTCAGGCCCAGCTTGCGGTTGATGTCGAGCAGCAGGCGCAGGATCGATTGCGTGGTTTCAGGATCCAGTGCGGAGGTGGCTTCGTCGCACAGCAGCAGGTGCGGATAATTCGCCAGCGCGCGGGCGATGCCGACGCGCTGTTTTTGTCCGCCGGACAATTGCGCCGGATAGTTATCGCGATGTGCGGTGAGTCCGACCAGTTCCAGCAATTCCGTGACGCGTGCGGAGCGTTGTTCGCGCGTGTACTTGCCGGTGATCTTGAGCGGCCAGTCGATGTTGGCGGCGACGGTTTTGGCATTAAGCAGGTTGAAGTGCTGGAAGATCATGCCGACGCGCTGGCGCAATGCATGCAGTTGCGTGCCGTCGAAACGCGTGATGTCTTCGCCTTCGATGAAAATGCTTCCCGAGCTCGGACGTTCCAGCAGGTTGAGCGTGCGGATCAATGTACTTTTCCCGGCGCCCGAACGGCCGATGACGCCGAAGATTTCACCTGCTTCGATTTGCAGGTTGATATCGGTCAGTGCGATGAGGTCCCGGTTGGCAACTTGATAAGTTTTATGGAGATGCTCGATGCGAATCACGGGCGTAAGAATAAATGAAGTAAAGCCCAGTCTAGCAGTACGGCAATAGAGCGTGAACGCATAAATAGTTGGATGCTTATGCGATTTTGTAATGAAAGCCGATATCAAAAAGCCGTGTGCACACGAGGCGCACACGGCTTTCAAACAAGCGTAAAACAGAGTTGAAAGGATGTTTGTCAGGCAGGTCGCCGCATCGCTCGATGCGGCGAAGGGACAATCAACCGCGACCGGTCAGGTGGCCGTTCACGACACGTACCTGATCGCCGACGCGCCAGCCTTCACCCGATTGCGGGAAAGAACGCACGCTGCCGTTTTCCATACGGACGTCGACCACATAAGTGGTCGTGGTGCGGGTGCGTTTTTCGACTTCGTTACCGGCATAACCGCCGGCGCCGGCGCCGGCTACGGTCGCAAGCGTACGGCCATTGCCGTTGCCGATCTGGTTACCCAAGACACCGCCCAGCACTGCGCCGGCAACGATGCCTACGCCGCTGGCTTTCGGCGTATGTTGAACTGCGCGTACCGCCTGCACTTCACCGCAGCTGGAACAACGCGCGACGGCCGCAGGAGCAGGGGTGCCGTAGCTATTGCTGTTTTGTTGTGCTTGTTGGCCGTAGTTGGACTTTGGCGCAGGCTGCGGGTTGTTTTGCGCTTGCTGCAATTGCTGCGGGGTTGGCGACGACTTGCCTGTATCCGACATGGCCTGTTGCGGCGCGACGCTGCTATTCGATGTCGGCAGCAGGCCGGTGATGGCGGCGACGCCAACCAGGCTGACCAAGGTCACCGCGACAGCGGCGGTGGCGACGAGGGGGTGAATGCGACTGGGGGATTTGACGACTTCCATGATGGGCCTCTCCGTTTTGATGTTGATGTGAGGCGAGTATGGAGGACAAGCGGCGGAGAAAAAATGCGGATAGTGTGTCAGTTGTAAAAACTTGTAAGTCCAATGTAAGACAAGTCGGAAAGGCCTTGTAGGCGCTTTCCGACTTGTTTGTTTTTTCGGACTTGAAGGAAGTTTTCGATCAGTCTTCGCGGCGCAGATGCGGGAACAGGATGACGTCGCGGATGTTCGGCGAATCGGTAATCAGCATCATCAGGCGATCGATGCCGATGCCGCAGCCGCCGGCCGGCGGCATGCCGTATTCGAGCGCGCGGATGTAATCGGCGTCGTAATACATGGCCTCTTCGTCGCCTGCATCCTTCGCGGCAACCTGGGCCTGGAAGCGTGCTGCCTGGTCTTCTGCATCATTGAGCTCGGAGAAACCATTGGCGATTTCACGACCGGTGATGAACAGTTCGAAACGCTCGGTAATGCCCGCCACGGTATCGGAGGCACGCGCCAATGGCGAGACTTCCACCGGGTAGTCGATGATGTAGGTCGGCTCCCACAATTGCGATTCAGCGGTCTCTTCGAACAACGCCAGTTGCAGCGCGCCGATGCCGGCCTTGGCCAGCGGCGCCTGGTCGGTCTTGACGCCGAACTTCTTGAGCGCGGCGCGCAGGAAGTCGATGTCGCCCAGTTGCTCGTCGGTGTATTCCGGCGCGTACTTCTTGATCGCGCCGGTGATGGTCAGGCGCTGGAACGGCTTGGCCAGATCCAGTTCACGGCCCTGGTAGGTCAGCGTCGCGGTGCCGTGCGCATCGATGGCGGCCTGGCGGATCACTTGTTCAGTGAAGGTCATCAGCCATTGGTAATCGACGTAGGCCGCATAGAATTCCATCATCGTGAATTCGGGATTGTGGCGCGGCGAAACGCCTTCGTTGCGGAAGTTGCGGTTCACTTCGAACACGCGGTTGAAGCCGCCGACCACCAGGCGCTTCAGATACAGCTCAGGCGCGATGCGCAGGAACATCTGCATGTCCAGCGCATTGTGATGCGTGATGAACGGCTTGGCCGCTGCGCCGCCGGGGATGGTGTGGAGCATCGGCGTTTCGACTTCCATGAAGTCGTTCTTTTCCATGAAGCGGCGGATCGACGACATCGCAGCGGTGCGCGCCTTGAAGGTACGGCGCGTTTCTTCGCTCATGATCAGGTCGACGTAGCGCTGGCGGTACTTGGTTTCCTGATCCGACAGACCGTGGAATTTGTCCGGCAGCGGGCGCAGCGACTTGGTGATCAGGCGCAGGCCGGTCACCTTGACCGACAGTTCGCCGGTCTTGGTCTTGAACAGCGTGCCTTCGGCGCCGAGGATGTCGCCCAGGTCGTAATGCTTGAAGGCGGCATGCGCAGCTTCGCCGGTGACATCGTTGGTGACGTAGAGCTGCATGCGGCCATCGGCGCGCAAGCCCGATGCATCCTGCAAGGTCGCGAAGGAAGCCTTGCCCATCACGCGCTTCAACATCATGCGGCCGGCGATCGAGACCTTGACTGGATTGGCTTCCAGCGTCTCGTTGTCGAGCTCGTCGTATTGCGCGTGCAGGGCGGCGGCGTTGTGTTCAGGGCGGAAGTCGTTCGGGAAGGCGACGCCTTGTTCGCGAATCGCGCCGAGCTTGGCGCGGCGTTCGGCGATGATGGCGTTTTCATCCACTGGCGGCTGTTGCTGTGCGGCGTTATCGTTTTGTGTGGTCATGATGTCGGGAATTCGTTAGTAAGAATGGGCATGGGCACGGGAAGATTCCGTCCGCAGCGGCACGCCGCCGCAGCCGGAATCAGACGCTGATCAGACGCCCTGTTTCAGCGATGCGGCAATGAAACCGTCCAGCTCGCCATCGAGCACGGCCTTGGTGTTGCCCATTTCAAAGTTGGTGCGCAGATCCTTGATGCGCGACTGGTCCAGCACGTACGAGCGGATCTGGTGGCCCCAGCCGACATCGGTCTTGGAGTCTTCCAGTTTTTGCTGCTCGCTCATGCGCTTGCGCAGTTCCAGTTCGAACAGCTTGGCGCGCAGCATGTCCCACGCTTCGGCGCGGTTGCGGTGCTGGCTGCGGTCGTTCTGACACTGCACGACGATGCCGCTGGGGCCGTGCGTCAGGCGCACCGCCGAGTCGGTTTTATTGATGTGCTGACCGCCGGCGCCGGAGGCGCGATAGGTATCGACGCGCACGTCGGCCGGATTGATGTCGATCTCGAAGGATTCATCCACTTCCGGATAGACGAACAGGCTCGAGAAAGACGTGTGGCGACCGTTGGCGGAGTCGAACGGCGACTTGCGCACGAGGCGGTGCACGCCGGTTTCGGTGCGCAGGAAGCCATAGGCGTATTCGCCCTCGACCTTGATCGTGGCAGTCTTGATGCCGGCCACTTCGCCGTCTGACTGTTCCATGATTTCGGCCTTGAAGCCCTTGCGTTCGCAATAGCGCAGGTATTGGCGCAGCAGCATGGATGCCCAGTCCTGCGCTTCGGTGCCGCCGGCGCCGGCCTGGATGTCGATGAAGCAGTTGTTCGGGTCCATCGGATTGCTGAACATGCGGCGGAATTCCATGCCTTCGACCAGACCCTTGATGGTTTCCGCGTCGGCTTCGATGGCTTCCAGCGTCTCTTCGTCCTTTTCTTCACGCGCCATCGCGAACAGGTCGCGCGTGTCGGTGAGGTCGCCGTCGATCTTGATCAGCGTGTGGACAATGTTTTCCAGCGATTTCTTTTCCTTGCCGAGATCTTGCGCGCGCTTTGGATCGTTCCAGACTTCCGGATCTTCCAATTCGCCGTTGACCTGGTCGAGTTTCTCCGACTTCACATCGAAGTCAAAGATACCTCCGTAATTCAGCTGCACGCACCGCGAGGTCGTCCAACAGGGATTGGAGGGAATTGAGGCGTTCTGCTTCCATGATTATGTCTTTTGCAAACCAAACCTCGCATTATACAAGAGTGGGAGCGACATTCCGCTGTCACAAAGGCGTCATGTTGGGCGATTAGCATCACGCGATTCCGTCAGGTAACTGTCAGGCATTGTCAAAAAGGAAAAACGCCCATGAAATCAGCCACCCAGCAGACCAGCACATCCTCCACGAATGGCGCTGAAATCCAGCCTAAGCGCCGTGAGTTGCTCAAAGTCTTCGCCGCCGCGCCTCTGTTGCCGTTGACGCTGTCCGCGTCGGGCCTGCTGGCCGGTTGCGCCACAGTGCCCAATCGCAGCGGCTTTGCCTCGGCATCGTTCAGCGGCATGGCGGCGCCGTCGCTGTCGAATCCGGCAGCCATGGCAACTACTACGGTGGCGTCCAGCCTCGACGTGGTGTTCCGCGACGGCGCCAAGCAGAGTTATCAACTGACCTACCAGCCGTTCTTCGTCACCGGCGACATGGTGCCGGACGGCAAGGGCGGCAAACTGCTGGCCGGCGGCTATTACGACATCAACAACCAGCCCATCATCGACCGTTCGGTGCCCGGCAAGGAGCGCCACTTTTTCTCGGATTGCCCGGACGGCTCGTCCTTGCTGACGCTGAAGGGCGCGCAAGTGGCCGGCGTCAGGGGCAACACCGTGTTCGCCGTGGTCCAGTTCGAATACACCACGCGCGACCAGAAGCAGGCCGCGATGTACGGTCAGTTGCCGTCGCCGATCGCGGTGCTGACGCTGGACCAGGACCCGGCCACCGGCAAGCTCTCGCTGGTGAAGTACCATAATGTGGATACGTCTTCCGTCAACGGCCTGTGGATCACCTGCGGCGCCAGCCTGTCGCCTTGGAACACCCATCTGTCGAGCGAAGAGTACGAGCCCGATGCCGCCGCGATTGGCGGCAACGTGCAGTTCCAGGCTTTCAGCAAGAACCTGTTTGGCGATGCCGCGCGCGCCAATCCTTACCACTACGGCCATTTGCCGGAAATCACCGTGCACGCCGACGGCAGCGGCAGCGTCGTCAAGCATTACTGCCTCGGCCGCATCTCGCACGAGCTGGTGCAGGTCATGCCGGATCGCCGCACCGTGCTGATGGGTGACGACGCCACCAACGGCGGCCTGTTCATGTTCATCGCCGACCGAGCAGCCGATCTGTCGGCCGGCACGCTCTACGTCGCAAAATGGACCCAGACTTCCAGCGTCGGACCAGGCGCCGGCACGCTCAGCTGGATCCGGCTGGGCCACGCCGCCAGCGCCGAAATCAAGGCGCTCGCCGACAAGCTCAAGGCGGCCGACATCATGGACGTCAAGACCAGCGATCCGCAGGATGCCTCCTATACCAGGATCCCGTTCAACGGCAAGGCCAACTGGGTCAAGCTGAAACCCGGCATGGAGCAGGCCGCTGCCTTCCTTGAGACCCATCGCTACGCCGCGCTCAAAGGCGGCAGCCTCGGCTTCACCAAGATGGAAGGCACCACCGTCAACGCCAAGGACAAGATCGCCTATTCGGCCATGTCCTATGTGCAGACCTCGATGCTGGACGGTTCCGGCGGCATCAAGGTGCAAGGTCCGAAGGCCGGCGCAGTCTATGCGCTGAACATGAAGGGCGGCCAGAATGACGTATCCGGCCAGGCCATCGACAGCGCCTGGGTGCCGGTCGACATGGCGCCGCCGGCCGCGTTGGTGGGCGAGGACCTGAAGCAGGCCGACGCGCTCGGCAACCTGGCCCACGCCGACAAGATCGCCAATCCGGACAACATCAAATTCTCCGAAAAACTGCGCACGCTGTTCATCGGCGAAGACAGCGGCATGCACGTCAACAATTTCCTGTGGGCCTACAACGTCGACACGAAGCAGTTGTCGCGCATCCTGTCCTGCCCGGCGGGCGCCGAATCGACCGGCTTGCATGCAGTCGATGAGATCAACGGCTGGACTTACGTGATGAGCAATTTCCAGCACGCCGGCGACTGGGAGAAGCCGCTGCACGACAAGGTGAAGGATGTGCTGGACCCGCTCGTGCGCGCCAACTACAAGGATCGTTTCGGCGCCACGGTCGGCTACCTGACGGGGATGCAGTTGCCGCCGCAAATCTGAAGCATGCGCTTGCCGCCGTAACGAAAAGGGCAGGAAAAAAGAGTCAACAAAAAAGGAGGCATTTGCCTCCTTTTTTTCATGCGACATCACATCGCATTCAGGCATGCATCCGGGCCTCGGCTTCGGCATCCATCCGCACGCAAATCCTGGCGGCGTCTTCTTCGCTCGCCAAGCCGTTTTCCCACTTTGCCACCACCGCGGTGGCAATCGAGTTGCCCACAGCGTTGGTGGCGGAACGCCCCATGTCAAGGAAAGTGTCGATGGCGAGGATCATCAGCAGCCCTGCCTCGGGCAGGCCGAAATGCTGCAGCGTCGCGGCAATCACCACCAGCGATGCGCGAGGCACACCGGCCATGCCTTTGGACGTCAGCATCAGCACCAGCATCATCGTGACCTGGGTCGAAATGGACATCTGAATGCCGTACGCCTGGGCAATGAACAGCGTGGCGAACGTACAATAAATCATCGAGCCGTCGAGATTGAAAGAATATCCCATGGGCATCACGAAACTGGAGATCCTGCGCTGTACACCGAGACGATCCAAGGCATCGAGAATCTTCGGATAAGCGGCCTCCGAACTGGCCGTCGCGAAGGACAGCAGGAACGCCTCCTTGATCAAGGTCAGCAACCTGAACATGCGCCCTCGCAAGAACAACAGGCCTGCGCCGACAAGAATCAGCCACAGCACCACCAAAGACAGATAAAAGTCTCGCATGAATACGGCAAAAGTCAGGAGTATCCCCATGCCGTTGGTCGCCACCGTTGCCGCGATTGACGCAAACACCGCCAGCGGCGCCAATTTCATCACGTAGCCGGTGATCTTCAGCATGGCGTGCGACAGTTCTTCAATGGACGCTACCAGTGTTTTCGCCTTTTCCCCCAGCGTTGCCAGCGCCACGCCGAAGAACATGGAAAAAACCACAATCTGGAGGATTTCGTTGTTGGCCATCGCTTCCACAAATGACTTCGGCACCGCGTGACCAACGAACTCCTTCAACGTCAGTTTGGTGGTGGCCAGCGGCGGCGCCGCGCTGCCGTCGGGCAGGGCCAGCGCCAGCCCGTCGCCCGGCTGCATCAGGTTTGCCATGACGATGCCTAGGGACAGTGAAATCACGGAGGCTGCCACGAACCAGAGCAAAGACTTGAAAAAAATGCGCCCGACGGTCCTGGCGTCGCCCATGTGCGCGACGCCGATGACCAGCGTTGAAAAAACGAGGGGCGCAATCAGCATCTTGATGAGACGCAGGAATATTTCGGACAAGGTCGCGATGTAGCCTGCAATCTGTGTCGCGGTCCGCTTGTCCGGAAAGCTGACGAAGATGGCATAACCGGTTGCAATGCCCAGCAGCATCGCGGCAAAAATATACACGGTCGAAAACTGCTTCTTTTTCATAGAAAGTCCCATGCGGAAGTCGAAATGCAAAAATGCTGCAGACGGAAACCGGCAGGCCGAGGCTTTGGACCGAGCATCCGTTGGGATGCGAACTTAGTTTTGATCCACCAGGCAGTCAATCGGAAAACATGGAGAAATGCCCAAACAGCGAAGGCCAGGATCCGCAGGAACGAAAATGTTGGGCTTGCTAGAGAAATTTTCAGGTCGAATGTTCGTTTTGTCTGTGCGCTGTCGGAAAAAGTGAGTGCAATTCATCGATTTTCGGTAGAGTGCGTAAGACGTCGGCAGTTGGTACGCTGACGAAGCAGCGCCTCGGAAAGCGTCGTATCGACATTTGTGGTCCGGTGCAAGAACTGCCGTTCGCCAGGCCAGTCTTAGCGAAATGAAAAACATGAGACCTACCGCCAACGTATCCGTCCCCATCCGCACATCGGCTTCCATCGCGCTGCTGGTGCTGACCTTGTCGGGCTGCACTTCGGCGCCTACCACGCGTGGCGAGGTCAAGGGCGCCTCCGCCAGTTCGCGCGAAATGGGCCAGTCCGACACCAATCGCGTCGCCACGCTGGCCATGCGGGCCAACCTCGACAGCCTCTATCTTTTGATGGACAAGCTCTACCGCCGCAACCCGGGCGAGTGGAAAAAGACCGGCGCCAGTCGCGAAGAGGTCGTCAAGCGCGTACGTGAGGCTGTCGAAAAGCGCCAGGCCTGGGACGACCTGCAAGGAAAGCACGACATTGCGGCCATGTCGCTGGCGCTGTCGCCGGATTTCAAGGCTGACCGGGTCGCCGCCTTCATCTACGCCACCGCCGACATGATCGTCACCGCCCATGGCGGCAAGATCGAGTTCTTCCTGATTGACGGCCTCGATGCCCAGTATCTGTACAACGCCGCGCGCAACATCGAAATCGCCGCCTGGATGCTGAGCAATCGTCGCAACGCCAGCGGCCAGCCCTTGCTGCTGTCCGACGAGATCAACGCCGCCGAACGCAACCTCAGTTTCGAGCGCGAGTTCGGCAAGATCGTCGGCCGGCTCGACCTGCTGGCTGAGTTCATTACCGAAAAGTATCGCCGCGCCGGCATCAGCTACGTGCAGAACCTGCTGGGCGGTTCGTTCCTGCAATTCTTGCCGGTGCGCTGAAGCAGGCGCAACAGAATCTGCATATCCATATGCAGAAAAATTTGTTCTGGATTCGGCAAGCAACGCCGACACTTCCGCACACCGAAATTACTTTGATGAGCATCGCCATGAGCAACTGGACACTTGAGACCATCCATGCCGCCTTGCCGGTTATCGAACAAGAGCTGGCGCGTACCGCCGCCGAGCGCGACAAGGCCGGCGGCCATGCAGCCGAGCAGAAGGAATTGTTGCGCCGGCATGGCTTGCTGCTGCTGGTGGTGCCCAAGGAATACGGCGGCGTCGGCGCCTCGTGGAGCGAGACCTTCGCCATCGTGCGCCGCATTGCGCGCGTCGATAGCGCCATGGCGCACCTGCTGGCGTTCCAGACACTGCAATTGTCCGGCGTGATTTCCTACGGCAGCGACCAGCAGCGCCAGCTTTACCTGGGCGAGACCGTCGCGCTCAATCACTGGTGGGGCAACTCCGCCAATCCGGCCGACCCGCGCCTGATCGCCACCGAGCAGGACGGCGGGCTGGTGCTGCAGGGCGTCAAGGGCTTCTGTTCCGGCACGCTCGGGTCGCATCGCCTGCTGACCACGGCGATCCACCAGCCCAGCGGCAAGCTGCTGATCGCGGTGCTGCCGACGGCGCGCGAGGGGATTTCCATCCATGACGACTGGGATCCGATCGGCCAGCGCCAGACCGACAGCACTTCGGTCAGCTATGAACAAGTGCGGCTCGCATGGAGCGAAGTGCTGCATCGTCCCGACGGCGTATCGACGCCGTTCCTCACCATGCGCGGCGTGGTGGCGCAACTGATCCTGGTCAATCTCTACCTGGGCATGGCTGAAGGCGCGTTCGAGCAGGCGCGCGACTACACGCTCAACCAAGGCCGCCCGTGGTTCGCCTCGGGCGTGCAGCGTGCCGCGGACGATCCTTACGTCATCCACCGTTACGCCGAGATGCATCTGAAGTTGCGCGCCGCGCGTGCGTTGACCGACGAAGCCGGCGCGGAGGTGGATCGGGCTTGGCGCATCGGTCGCGAACTGACCGGCGAGCAACGCGGCAGGGCGGCGCTGGCCGTGGCCGAGGCCAAGATATTGGCGCATCGCGCCGCGCTGTCGGTGGGCGAAGACGTGTTCGACGTCTGCGGTGCCCGCGCCACCAAAGCGGAGCTGGGACTGGATCGCTTCTGGCGCAATGCGCGCACCCACACCTTGCATGATCCGATCGACTACAAGCTGCGCGACGTCGGCCGCTATGCGCTGGAGCATCTGTTGCCGGAGCCGACCCTGTATTCCTGATGCCACTATTCAGAATGATGGCGGAATATGTCCGATGGATGTCCGGGAACCCCATCGTTGGACCGCTGCCGATGGAGTAAGATGATCGCTCTCCAGTCACCGATCAGAGGGAATCATGGCCGCATCCACCAACGCCGGCGCCGGCATCCCGGTCTATTTCCTGTTGCGTGAATCCCTGCTGACGCTTGACGTGATCGGTCCGGCGGAAGTCTTGCGCTATGCCAATCGTTTCGCCGAACAATCGGGTCGTGCGCCGTATTTCGACCTGCATTTCATCAGCGCGCATCGCGAGGTGGCGACCTCGGTCGGCCTCACGATCACCGGCTTCGAGGAGTTGCCTGAAGATCTGCCGGCAGACGCCATGCTGGTGCTGAGCGGCTGCGTGGGCCGCGACGACGACTTCAGCAGCGCCGCCGACCGGCGCGTGGTCGCCTGGCTGCGCCGGCATTGCACGGCGCAGCCAAACCGTCACAAGCTGGTCTGCATCTGCACCGGTACGCTGCTGGCCGGTTACGCCGGCCTGCTGGGGCAACGCAAGTGCACCACGCATCACAGCCACATCAAGGAACTGCGCGGCATCGCGCCCGCCGCCGAGGTGCTCGAAAACCGCATCTTCGTCGAAGACGGCGACCTCTACACCAGCGCCGGCGTCACCACCGGAATCGACCTGGCGCTGCACCTTGTGGCGCAGATTGCCGGTCACGCCTGTAGCGCCTCGGTGGCGCGTTCGCTGGTGGTCTACATGCGTCGCACCGGCGGCGATCCGCAATTGTCGCCCTGGCTGGTGGCGCGCAACCACCTGCATCCGGCGGTGCATCGTGTGCAGAACGCGGTAATCAAGGATCCCGCCAACGATTGGAGCGTGGCGCGGCTGGCCGAGATCGCCTGCACCAGCGAACGCCATCTCACGCGCCTGTTCAGGGAACATACCGGCGACAGCCTGGTTGACTACATCCATCGCATCCGCATTGCGCTGGCGCGTGACCTGCTGGTGCAGTCGCCGTTCGACATGGAACAGGTGGCGGCGAAGGCCGGCTTCCATTCGAGCCGGCAACTGCGCCGTGTGTGGAAGAAATTCGAAACGCATCCCCCTTCGGCGCATCGTGAACTGGCTGCTGCCGATGCCGCGCAGGCAGCCTGAGCCGGCTTGATCCGCTTAATAATGCTTGATCCGCCGGCATTTCCGACAAACCGTCGGGAATGCACAATTTCGCTACATCTTTTCCCACGCGTCGCGGCTATGATCCCGCTCGGACGCAGGGAATGCGCACGCCGCCGCAACATTCTTCCTGCTTTTCGGGACTGCCGACCAGCATTCACGGTTGCTCCCGCACTTCGACGCCGTCAACTACACACGCGCGCAAACACATAGATCTACATCGGGCCGCGCCCGACAGGAAACGACGCATGCCGCAGTTCTTCATCAACCGCCCGGTATTTGCCTGGGTGGTCGCGATTTTCATCATCTTGCTGGGCCTGATCGCCTTGCCGCAACTGCCGATTGCGCGCTATCCCACGGTGGCGCCGCCCAGCGTCAGCATCTATGCCACTTATCCCGGCGCCACGCCGCAGTCAATGAACGACTCGGTGGTCAGCCTGATCGAGCGCGAGCTGTCCAGCGTCAAGAACCTGCTGTATTTCGAATCGTCGTCAGACACCTCCGGTTCGGCGCAGATCACGGCGACCTTCAAGCCCGGCACCGATCCCGACCTGGCGCAGGTGGATGTGCAGAATCGCCTGAAGACGGTCGAGCCGCGCCTGCCGCAGGCGGTGCGTCAGAACGGCTTGTCGGTGGAGGCGTCCGGCTCCGGCTTCCTGATGCTGGTCGGGCTGACTTCGCCGGCCGGCAAGTTCGACGAGATGGCCTTGGGCGACTACATGGCGCGCAACGTGGTGGAAGAATTGCGGCGCATCGACGGCGTCGGCCGCGTGCAGTTGTTCGGCGCCGAGCGCGCCATGCGCATCTGGGTCGATCCCGCCAAGCTGATCGCTTACAAGTTGTCGATGGGAGACGTCAGCAGCGCCATCAGCCAGCAGAACGCGCAGATCGCGCCGGGCCGCGTGGGCGATGCGCCGGCGAGACCGGGCCAGCGCGTGACAATTCCATTGACCATCGAAGGGCAATTGAAAACGCCGGAGCAGTTCGAGCGCATCGTCCTGCGGTCCGCCGCCGGCGGCGCACAGGTGCTGCTGCGCGACGTCGCCCGCGTGGAACTGGGCGCGCAGAGTTTCGCCTACGCCAACCGCGAAAACGGCCGACCGTCGACTGCCGCCGCCATCCAGCTCTCGCCCGGCGCCAACGCGGTGAGGACTGCACAGGCAGTGCGCGAGCGGATGGCGGTGCTGGCGCAGACGATGCCGGCCGGCATGGCGTATTCGGTGCCGTTCGACACGGCGCCGTTCGTCAAGATATCGATACAGAAAGTCATCGTCACGCTGATCGAAGCCATGGTGCTGGTGTTCCTCGTGATGTTCCTGTTCCTGCAAAAGGTGCGCTACACGCTGATCCCGGCCATCGTCGCGCCGATTGCCTTGCTCGGCACCTTCGCGGTGATGCTGGTGGCCGGCTTTTCTGTCAATGTGCTCACCATGTTCGGCATGGTGCTGGCGATCGGCATCATCGTCGACGATGCGATCGTGGTGGTGGAAAATGTCGAGCGGCTGATGGCAAGCGAAGGCTTGTCGCCCAGGGAAGCAACCTCGCGCGCCATGCGTGAAATCACCGGCGCCGTCGTCGGCATCACGCTGGTGCTGACGGCGGTGTTCATCCCGATGGCGCTGGCCAGCGGCTCGGTCGGCGAAATCTATCGCCAGTTCACGCTGTCAATGGCAGTGGCGATCCTGTTCTCGGCCTTCCTTGCGCTGACGCTGACGCCGGCGCTGTGCGCCACCATCCTCAAGCCGATCGGGCCGGAGTCACATGCCAAGCGCGGTTTTTTCGGCTGGTTCAACGCGCGCTTCGAGCGCATGACGCAGCGCTACGAGAACGGCGTGGTGCGGCTGCTCGCGCGCAGCGGCAGGGTGATGCTGCTGTTTGTGGCGCTGCTTGCCGCGCTGGCGGCCGCCTTCACGATGCTGCCGTCGGCCTTCCTGCCAGAAGAAGACCAGGGCTATTTCATGACCTCGATCCAGTTGCCGTCGGACGCCACCGCCGAGCGCACGCTCGATGCGATGAAAGCGTTCGAGCGCCATCTGGCCTCGCGTCCGGCGATCGACAACAACCAATCCATCCTCGGCTACAGCTTCGCCGGTTCAGGTCCGAACGCAGCGATGGCCTACACCATGCTCAAGGATTGGGGCCAGCGCAACGGCGCCACCGCGTCCGATGAAGCGGAGCGTGCGCACAAGGCGATGGAGCAGGTTGCCGACGCCGTCAGCATGAGCCTGCTGCCGCCCGCGATCGACGAACTCGGCAATTCGTCGGGCTTCACAATGCGCCTGGAAGATCGCGCCAACCAGGGTTATGCGGCGCTCAAGGCGGCGCAGGCAGGCCTGCTGGAAGCAGCAGGTAAAAGTCGCATCGTCGGCGACGTCTATGCTGAAGAACTGCCGAGCGGCGCCAGCATGCGCCTGGAAGTCGACCGCCACAAGGCGCAGGCGATGGGCGTTTCGTTCAACTCCATCAATGAGACCTTGTCGAGCGCGATGGGCTCGCTGTACGTCAACGATTTTCCCAATGCCGGCCGTATGCAGCAAGTGATCGTGCAAGCCGACGCGTCGGCACGCATGCAGGTCGAGGACGTATTGAAGCTGCATGTGCGCAACGCCGACGACGGTATGGTGCCGCTGTCGGAGCTGGTCAAGCCGGTGTGGGGCCTGTCGCCGCAGCAGCTGGTGCGCTATCAGGGCTACCCGGCGGTGCGTATTTCCGGCGCGCCCAAGGCGGGTGCGTCGAGCGGCGAGGCGATGGCGGAGATGGAGCGTCTGGTAGCGCAATTGCCGCCGGGGTTTGCGTTGGAATGGACCGGCCAGTCGTTGCAGGAGCGCCAGTCCGCCGTCCAGGCGCCGATGCTGATGGCCTTGTCGGCATTGGTGGTGTTTCTGGTGCTGGCGGCGCTGTACGAGAGTTGGGCGATTCCGCTGTCGGTGATGCTGGTGGTGCCGCTGGGTTTGCTCGGCGCGGTGCTGGCGGTGGTGTTGCGCGGCATGCCCAACGACGTGTTCTTCAAGGTGGGAATGATCACCGTCATGGGGTTGTCGGCCAAGAACGCCATCCTGATCGTCGAGTTCGCCCGGCAGTTGCGCGCGCAGGGCAAGGGCCTGGTTGAATCCGCTGTGGAAGCCTCGCGCTTGCGTCTGCGACCGATCCTGATGACGTCGCTGGCGTTCGCGCTGGGCGTGCTGCCCTTGATGCTGGCCGGCGGTGCGAGTGCAGAGACGCAGCGCGCCATCGGCACCGGCGTATTCGGCGGCATGGTCAGCGCGACCGTGCTGGCGGTATTCTTCGTGCCGGTGTTCTTCGTCTTCGTGCTGGGATTCACGGAGCGGCTGGCGCGATGGCGTCAACGCCGCCAGCAAAACAAGTTCACGCCGGCGTCTGCGCCGCCACGTCCGTGACCGGCGCGATGACATAGCAGCCGCGTCCCTTGTTCTTGGCGTCGTACATGGCCTTGTCGGCGGCCTGGAGCAGGATGTCGGGATCGCAATTCGTCTCGCACACGGCAATCCCGATCGAGACGCCGAGTTTGTATTCGCCTTGCCCGATCTGCAGCGGCTCGGCGACAACCCCGATGCATTTTTCCGCCAATGCGCGTGCGCCGTTCTCCAGCGGCGCACCGAGGTCGGTCGCCAGCAGCACGAATTCGTCGCCGCCGACACGCGCCAGCGTGTCGCTGTGGCGCGCCACTTTTTGTAGCCGTTGGGTGATTTCCTGCAGCACCTGGTCGCCGGCCTTGTGGCCAAGCGTGTCGTTGATCGGCTTGAAGCCGTCGAGGTCGAGGAACAGCAGCGCCACACCGCGCTGCGTTTGTGCAATCGCTTGTTGCATGCGTTCGGCCAGCATGACCCGGTTCGGCAAGCCGGTCAGGATATCGTGATGCGCCTGGTGCTGCAATTCCGACTGATGCGTCTTGAGGCGCGACAGCAGGCGGTTGAAGGCCATGGTGAGGTGGCCGACTTCATCGTTGCGATAGACCGGCAGCGGCGTCAGCGGCAATTCGCCGCGCGTCATGCGCTCGGCCTGGTCGGCAGCGCGCCGCAGCGGACGGAAGAACCAGACGATCACCAGAATGATCAACAGGAAAATCACGGCGGCCTGCATCGCGCCGCCGCGAACGATGAAGGCCTGCACCCGGTCCACCGTCGGCAATGCCGCTTTCACGGGCAGGCGCGCCACCACGAACCAGCCGGTGCTGGGTACGTCGGCAATGGCCTTGACTTCGTCGATGTCGCCGTTGGCGCCGACGCCGCTGCCGCGATAACCGCCGACCGCCTTGTCCAGCATGGGGTCGACGCCGACATCGGGCAATGGCTGGAAAATCAGGTTTTTCTGGCTGGAGGCGAGGATCAGCCGTCGCGCCGGCGACACCAGCAGGAAGCTGCCCGAATCGCCCAGCCGCGCCTGCTGCAAATGGTCGAGGAAGCCGGTCGCCGCCAGTGCCGTTGAACCTCCCAGCACTCCCACGAACTTGCCGCCGGCGTCGTGCACCGGCGCCAGCATCGGCAAGATGGGGTATTGCTCGGTCCTGCTCAGCATCGGTTCGCCGATGATGAACTTGCCTTCCCTGACCAGATGGAAATCGGGAAAGATCGCCAGCGACAGGTTGCGGCGACCCGCTGCGGCCGGATAGTCGACGATGACTTCGCCGTTGGCGTCGGCGACGAACAGCCCGGTGGAGAACAGCGGTTGCAGCTCCTGGCGCTCGCGCAGCCAGGCGCGCAGTTTTTCCGGCTGATCCAGCAGTTCGGTCGGCAGCATGCGCGCCAGCTGTTCGAGGAAGCGGCGCCGTTCCACGATGCGGTAGTTGATGTCCTGCGCCAGGTAGCTGGCGATCGTACTCTGCTGGTCGGCGGCGACTTCGCTGAGGTCGTCATGCAGGAAGTTGGTCAGCACATGAAAGCGCGCCACTGCGCTGGCGAACACGACCAGGGTACCGAACAGGACCAGACGGGTGACGAGACTATTGAAGAAACGTTTGAAGTTCATACGGAAGGTGCAGGTGTTGTTGTTATTGTTCGTTGATTCGCAGCTTCGCTGACGCGATCGCGCACCACCCGGATGGCTTGCTTGAGCGCATAGACGTCGCCGTAATAGCGTTGCGGAATGTCGATCTGGTTGGCGTTGGCATCGATCTCTTCGATTTCGGCATGCCATTCGGCGAGCTTGTCGTCGGAGGGCGCGCGGGTGTTCCAGATTTCTTCTTCCAGCAGATGGATTTCCTTGTACCACACCACCAGGCGTTTTTTCATGCTGGCTTCATAGAGCCGCGGCACCGCCTGGATCAGACCGAACAGCACGGCGATGAATGGTAGCAGGATGGTGAAGCGGCGCTCAATGAAATTGGCCAGCCAGAATGGCAGGTAGCGCTGCAGGAAAGGGCGGCCGGATTTGAAATAGCGGCGTGTCTCGTCGGAGATGTTGAAGTCTTCGATATTCTGGTTAGGGAAGTAATTGCGCGGTGTAAAAAAATCCGGCGTGTTGTGGATCACGTTGGCGGCGTCGAGCAGCAGGTAGGCCAGCGCGGGATGCAATGACTCCTTCGATACCAGCATGGCGGTGGCGGCCAGCAGCGTGACGTCATGCGAAGGGCGATCGTTGAGCAGGCTGGTGGCGCCGCGCGGATAGGTGATCTTCGACAGCGAAGGAAACTTCTGCACCAGCGCGTCGGCTTGCGAAAAACTCATCAGTTTCATGCCACTGTTGAGCAGCGTGTGGATCAGCTGGCTATCGGCGCGGCCGATGAAGAAGGCCGCATCGAGCTTGTTATTGAGCAGTTGTTCGTAGGCCCTGTTGCCGCTGAGTTCTTCCAATGTGGAGTTGTTGGTGGTGATGCCGTTTTCGGTGAGCAGGTCGTTGGCGACGATGCGCAGGCCGCTGCCCGGCAGTCCCAGCGAGATGCGTTTGCCGCGCAGTTGCGACAAGCGGTCATAGGTTGCGTTGCCTTGATAGAACACCCAGATCGGTTCGTACGAAATCGCGGCGATGGTCTGGATGCCGGGAGCCTGTTCGCCGTTGCCGGTGCCGGACTGGATGAAGCCGACCTGGAATTCGCTGTCGTCTTCGCGCAGGCGCTGGAAATTTTCCACCGAGCCGGACGAGGTGCGGATGTCGAGCGTGATGCCGTCACGCTTGAGGATTTGCGCATAGCGTTGCGCATAGTTGTGATAGATGCCGCCTTCGGCGCCGGCCGTCATCACGATCTTGCCCTGGGTGGCCGGCTTGAGCATCGCCAGTACGATCCAGCAGACGGCCAGCAGCACCAGCGACCCGATCAGCATCAGGCGGCGCAGCCGCTGCGGCGTCATCGGCGGCTTCTGGATGCGGTGCAGCGGAAGAGGAGTCTTGGACATGGGTCGCTGCTTTTTTTTGCTTGTTGGCGCCCGTTTTTATATTGAGCGCTGCTTGTGCCGCCGGCTTGTCCTTTTACTGCCAATCTACTGACAATGAATCCCTAAGCCGGTTCTGCGTGTTCCACCATCAACTGTACCTTGGTTGTACCGTTATATTCGTTGGCATCCAGCCTAAATGCAACCATTGCGTAATCGGGGAGCGCATCCGTGTTGCCGAACCAGATCGCATCGTACTTCTGGCCGTTTTTTTCGAGCAGCAGTTTCAGGTGTTTTTCCTTGAGGATACGCTGGTTCATTACGCGGAAGCGATCGCAGAATACCGGCGGGGCAAAGCCCTGTCCCCACACCTGGTCGTCCATCAGGCTGATGAAATTGACCGAGTAATAGGCGTCCTCGAGTACGCCGTCGGTTTCGACCACGCGCTCGAGCTGGTTCTGGCTTAGCCAATCTTTTCCGACTTCTTCAAATGCCTGGGCGAAGGCGTCGAAGGCTTCGGCGTGGATCGTCAGGCCGGCCGCCATTGCGTGGCCGCCGAATTTGGTGATCACCGAAGGCGCATGCTTGGATACCAGATCCAACGCGTCGCGCAGGTGGAAGCCGGCGATCGAGCGGCCCGAACCCTTGATCAGGCCTTCGTCGCCGGGCGCGAAGGTGATGGTCGGACGGTAGAATTTGTCCTTCAGGCGCGAAGCCACGATGCCGATCACGCCTTGGTGCCAGGACGCATCGAACACGCTGATGGTGCGCCGGTCCTGCGGATTGAAATCGTCCAGCAGGTTCAGCGCAGTGTCTTGCATGCCGGCTTCGATATCGCGCCGTTCGCGATTGATGGCGTCGAGCTGTTGCGCGATGGCCCAGGCGCGGCCTTCGTCGTCGGTGGTCAGGCATTCGATGCCGAGCGCCATGTCGGCGAGTCGGCCGGCGGCATTGAGGCGCGGGCCGACCGCGAAACCGAGGTCGAACGGCGTGGCGCGGCGCGCTTCGCGGCCGGCGGCGCGGAACAGCGCGGCAATGCCCGCATGCATGCGGCCGGCGCGCATGCGCTTCAATCCTTGCGCCACCAGGATACGGTTGTTGGCATCGAGCTTGACGACGTCGGCCACCGTGCCCAAGGCTACCAGGTCGAGCAGCGCATCGAGCTTGGGCTGGGTCTGGGCGTCGAAGATGCCACGCTTGCGCATCTCCGCGCGCAGCGCCAGCAGCACGTAAAACATGACGCCGACGCCGGCCAGGTTCTTGCTGGGGAAGCCGCAGGACGGCTGGTTCGGATTCACGATCACGCGGGCGTCGGGCAGGCTGTCGCCGGGCAAGTGGTGGTCGGTGACGACGACGTCGATGCCGCGCGCCTTGGCGGCGGCGACGCCGTCGATGCTGGCGATGCCGTTATCGACCGTGACGATGATGTCGGGCGATTTTTCGCGAATGGTCAGGTCGACGATCTCGGGCGTCAGGCCGTAGCCGTACTCGAAGCGGTTCGGCACGATGTAGTCGACCTGCGCACCGAGGCTGCGCAGGCCGCGCAGGCCGACCGCGCAGGCGGTGGCGCCATCGCAATCGTAGTCGGCGACGATGACCATCTTTTTCCCGGCGGCAATGGCGTCGGCCAGATAGACCGCCGCCGCGTCGATATGCAGCAGGCCGGACGGCGCAATCAGCGCGCCCAGTTCGCTCGACAAGTCCCTGGCGTTGAGCAGGCCGCGCGCGGCATAGACGCGCGCCAGCACCGGGTGGATGCCGCTGTGGATCAGGCCGTCGACGTCGCGCGGGTCGTAGCTGCGGGTGGCAATGCGGATCATGGCGTCAACCTCATGCGGCAAGTTTGGCCAGCGAAGGCTTGGTCCAGAACCTGCGCAGGGACGACGCGGTGACCGTCACGTGCTGCAGTTTGTCCTGGCCGGTGAAGACCAGCGACAGGGTGGCGAGGCGCTTGCTGCGTACGGCTTGCAGCAGCGGTGCGAACCAGTGGCTGTCGAGTGCTTCCATGCGTTGCAGCCAGTAGCCCCATTCATCGGTCAGGCCCGGTTCCAGCAAATCGCTCAGCAGCAGCAAGCCATGCTCGCCGGGCGCAGTCAGCACGCCGTCAGGCGCCGAACTGTGCTGCGCGGTTGTGGTCAGCGCCTGCGGCCAGCCGCTCAGGTTGAAGCTGGACTGGTAGATCGTCGTCGGGATGGTCGAGGCAGCTGCGGCGCCGCCCCAGATCCAGAGCGAGTTGACAGGCTTCTTGCCGCGCATCTCGCGCTCATCGTTGATTGATTCGGAGAACCACTGCATCTGTACTTCGTTCTGCAGCTTGCGCCAAGCCAGTTCGCCCGGGCCTTCCGGCATCCAGATGTCGATGTTGCGACCGCTGGCGGCTTGCGGCGACGAGGTGCGCAGGCCGGCCCAGTCGTCGGCGCGCAGCAGCCAGGTGACAGGGTCGACGTAGACCAGCGTACGGCCGATTTCTTCGAACAGCGGCAGGGCGGAATTGAACAGGCGGCGCGATTCGGCTTCTTCAAGGGCCAGTTGGCCGATGTCGGTCAGCACCAGGTGGTCGCGCGCGACGTGGATGTGCGCCGGCTGCACGATGAACCAATGGCCTTCGGCGGGCGCGGGAGGATGGACGCGGTTGCGCAGTACGGCGGCAGCGACGGCCGGGCTGTTGCCGCGTTCATCCTGTTGCGGCGTATTGGGTACGGCGAGGTTGAAGCGTTCGGCCAGCCAATGCTCATGCGGCAATGCACGGGAAAACGGATCGAGATGTTGCAGCGGCGCCGCGGTCTTGCTGCGCGCCAACAGCATGGCGAGCGCGGGAGCCTTGCATTCGCGCACCAGATCGCGCGCCATTTCGGCTTGCGGCAGGCCGAAAGGGAGAAGTATGTCGAGATGATTCATGCCGCGATTGTAGGCGAAAATCGCAGTTCTGGCCGAAAACCCGCTATGGAAGCGGCTTGTCGACAGGCATGGAAATCGTAAAAAAGTGTGGTTGCCAAAACTTGGGCGGGATTTCGCGGTCTCAGCCGGGTTCCGCCCTCGTTGTCCCGGGCCACCAGGACAGTGAAAGATGACGGAGAGTGTGGCAAACTGGCGCATTGTCGTCCGGCATCGTTTCCAGAAAAGAGAGTCAAGGTTTGAGTCTGATAAAAAATTTACCGTTCGAATGGCTGGTCGGCATTCGCTATACACGGGCCGGCAAACGCAGCGGTCGCAATAGTTTCATCTCCTTCATTTCCCTCATTTCCATGGCCGGCATCGGCCTCGGCGTGGCGGCGCTGATCGTGGTGCTGTCGGTGATGAACGGCTTCCAGAAGGAAGTGCGCGACCGCATGCTGTCGGTGCTCTCGCACATCGAAGTGTTCGACGCTTCCGGCGCCATGCCGGACTGGCAAGCGGTGGCCAGGCAGACTTTCCAGAACAAGGAAGTCATCGGCGCGGCGCCGTACGTGGCGGCGCAGGCCATGATGACGCGTGACGACAATGTGCGCGGCGTGGTGATTCGCGGCGTGTTGCCGAGTGAAGAGCCCAAGGTCTCCGACGTCGCCGGTCAGGTCAAGCAAGGCAAATTCACTGACCTCAAGCCGGGCGAGTTCAACATTGTGCTGGGCGGTGAGCTGGCACGCAGCCTGCACGTGACGCTGGGCGACAAGGTCACGTTGATTGCGCCGCAAGGACAGGTGACGCCGGCCGGCGTGCTGCCGCGGCTGAAGCAATTTACGGTGGTGGGCATTTTCGAGGCCGGACATTACGAGTTCGACTCCTCGCTGGCCTTCATCCAGATCGAAGATGCGGAGAGATTGTTCCGTCTTGATGCACCGTCCGGCGTGCGCCTGCGCATCAAGGACATGCTGCAGGCGCCGCAGGTGACGCAGGAATTGTCGACCCAGCTGACCGGTAATCTTTACCTGCGCGACTGGTCGCAACAGAACAGCAACTGGTTCGCTGCGGTCAAGACCGAGAAGCGCATGATGTTCATCATCCTGACGCTGATCATCGCCGTGGCGGCGTTCAACCTGGTGTCCACACTGGTGATGACCGTGACGGACAAGCAGGCCGACATCGCGATCTTGCGCACGCTCGGCGCCTCGCCGGGGTCGATCATGAAGATCTTCGTGATCCAGGGCGCGTTGGTGGGGCTGATCGGTACTGCGCTGGGCGTGGCGTTCGGCGTGGTGGTGGCGCTCAATATCGACGTCATCGTGCCGGCCATCGAGCGGCTGCTGCACGTGCAGTTCCTGCCCAAGAGCATTTACGTGATTTCCGAATTGCCGTCCGACCTGATCTGGTCGGACGTGTGGACCATCGGCGGGGTGGCGGTGGTGCTGGCCTTCCTGGCGACGCTGTACCCGAGCTGGGCAGCGGCGCGCGTGAAACCGGCGGAGGCGCTGCGCTATGAATAATCCAACCAACAACAACATGACTCGACAAGACCAGGCGGTGCTGTCCTGCCGCGGACTGGGCAAGACCTTCACGCAAGGGAAATATTCGGTGAAGGTGCTCAATGGCGTCGACATCGACGTCAAGGCCGGTGAGCAGGTCGCGATTGTCGGTGCCTCCGGTTCCGGAAAATCGACGCTGTTGCATCTGCTCGGCGGCCTCGATACGCCAAGCGCGGGCAGCGTCACCTTGCAAGGCAAGGATTTTGCCAACCTGGGCGAAACCGCACGCGGCGACTTGCGCAATGCGGCGCTCGGTTTCGTCTACCAGTTCCATCACTTGCTGCCGGAATTTTCGGCGCTCGACAACGTCGCCATGCCGCTCATGATCCGCCGCGTCAAGCGCGACCAGGCGCAGGAGCAGGCGCGCAAGATCCTGGCGCGGGTCGGCCTGGAAAACCGCGTGCGTCACGTGCCGGGCGAGCTGTCCGGCGGCGAACGCCAGCGGGTCGCGCTGGCGCGTGCACTGGTCACGAATCCGGCCTGCGTACTGGCCGACGAGCCGACCGGCAACCTGGATCGCAGTACTGCCGACAAGACTTTTGAACTGATGATCGAACTGTCGCAGACGCTGGGCACGGCGTTCGTCATCGTCACCCACGACATTGAGTTGGCGCGCCGCTGCGGTCGCGTGCTGCGCTTGTCGGAAAACGGCTTGCTGCCGTACGTCGCTTGAGCGGAAAAACAAAACTGGACACAAGGATTTCATCATGAACACACGTCAATGGCTTGAGCAACTGGTGGCTTTCGATACCACCAGCCGCAACTCCAACCTCGAACTGATCACCTCGGTGCGCGATAGCTTGCAGGCGCAGGGCATCACGCCGTGGTTCGCGCATAACAAGGAGCGCACCAAGGCCAACCTGTTCGCCACGCTGCCGGCCACGGAAGGCCCGCAAGCCGGTACGATCCAGGGCGGCATCGTCTTGTCCGGGCACACCGACGTGGTGCCGGTCGACGGCCAGCAATGGGACAGCGATCCGTTCACGCTGACCGAGCGCGACGGCTTGCTGTACGGTCGCGGCAGCTGCGACATGAAGGGCTATATCGCCGCTTCGCTGGCGCTGGTGCCGGAATTCCTGGCGATGCCGCGCAGCAAGCCGCTGCACCTGGCGTTTTCCTATGACGAAGAAATCGGCTGCGCCGGCGCGCCGAGCATGCTGGCCGAGTTGCAGGAACGCGGCATCCGTCCCGACAGCTGCGTCGTCGGCGAACCGACCAACATGCAGGTGGTGGTGGCGCACAAGGGCATCAATGCCTTCACTTGCCGTGTGCACGGCAAATCGGCGCATTCCTCGTTGACGCCGCAGGGCTGCAACGCCATCGAATACGCTGCGCGCCTGATTTGTGCGATTCGCGATTTTGCCGATGCCTACAAGGTCAACGGTCCGTATGACACGTTGTACGACGTGCCGTTTTCGACCATGACGACCAACCAGATTCGCGGCGGCATCGCGATCAATACGATTCCCGATCTGTGCGAATTCACCTATGAATTCCGCAATCTTCCGGGCATGTCGCCGGACAAGATCCAGTCCCAGGTCACGCAATACGTGCGCGACCAGTTGCTGCCGAAAATGCAGGCCGAATATCCGGACGCCAAGATCGACATCGGCATCATCGCCGCCAGTCCGGCATTGGAAACCGCCGAGCAGGAAGCCATCACGGCGCTGGTGCGCGCGTTGACCGAAGACAACGAAAAGCGCAAGGTCGCCTATGCCACCGAGGCCGGACTGTTCCAGCAAATCGGTATCCCGACCATCGTCTGCGGTCCCGGCGACATCATCCAGGCGCACAAGCCGAACGAGTTCGTGGCGATTGCGCAATTGCAGCGCTGTGAAGAATTCCTGCGCAAGCTGGGTCGCTCGCTGCAAGCCGCCTGACGATCGGCAGACGCGCTGCTGCATTGGATTGCATCGCGTTGCTTTGAGTCTTTCCTGAACTGCCGGCATCATCTGGATCAACTATGTGGATTAGGTATGTGGGTTGATACGCACTGCCATCTTGATGCCGGCGAGTTTGCCGGTGAAGAGCTCGCCGTCGCCGAGGGCGCGGCCGGGCAGGGCGTAGGCATGATCGTGGTGCCGGCGGTGGCGCCGTTCAATTTCGACGCGGTGGCGCGACTGGCGCGGCAACGCGGCAATTGCGCGTATGCACTGGGCATCCATCCCTTGTATGTCCCCAACTGCGATGAGAACGATCTGCAGGCCTTGCGCCGCGCAGTTGAGATCGCGCTCCGCGATACGCGTTTTGTGGCCATCGGCGAAATCGGGCTGGACTTTTTCGTGCCTGCATTGAAAGAGCCGGCCATGCGCGCGAAGCAGGAATACTTCTATAGCGAGCAGCTCAAGCTGGCGCGCGAGTTCGATCTGCCGGTCCTGCTGCACGTGCGTCGCTCGCAAGACATCATCCTCAAATACCTGCGCCGCATCGCCGTGCCGGGCGGCATCGCGCACGCCTTCAACGGCAGCTTCCAGCAGGCCGAAACCTTCATCGGACTGGGTTTCAAACTGGGCTTTGGCGGGGCGATGACGTTCCCGCGTTCATTGCAGATACGCCGGCTGGCTGCGGAGGTGCCGCTTGACGCCATCGTGCTGGAAACCGACGCCCCCGATATTTCTCCTGCCTGGCTGCATCCGCAGCGCAATACGCCGGACCAGATTCCGCGCATCGGCCAGGTGCTGGCCGAGTTGCGCGGCATGAACATCGCGGACGTGGCTGCGGCCACCAGCGCCAATGCACACGCGGTGCTGCCGCGCCTGGCTGCGGCGACATAAGCATGCGCAGCGCGATTCTCGGTTTCGCCGCAGGAATTGCCTTTTTGCAGATGCAGGCGCAACTGCTTCCTTTTGAAGGACATATGGCGTTGCTGGCAGCGGCTGCTTTGCTGTTGCTGGCGTGCTGGCGCTTGCGGCGCCACGGCACTGGCGGCGGAGGGCAAACGGTCCTGCGCATGGTTCTGTTCAATGTCGCCGGTCTCTGTGCCGGTTTTGCCTGGGGCGGCCTGATGGCGCAGTACCGGCTCGACGACGCCTTGCCGGTAGCATGGGAAGGTCATGACGTGGTCGTGGTCGGCACCATCGACAGTCTGCCGTATCGTTTCGAACGTGGCGTGCGTTTCAATTTCAATGTCGAGAGCGTCGCTCCGCAAAACGGCGACAGGCCGCCGGTGCCGCAGCGGCTCGCTTTGTCGTGGTACAGCCCTGGTGCTTTCGGCCAGGCCGGCGCTGAGTCAATGCCGACGGCGCAGGCGGTTCCGGAAGTGCGTCCGGGCGAGCGCTGGCAGTTCACGGTGCGCCTGAAGCGTCCACACGGCAACGCCAATCCCTACGGATTCGACTACGAAGTCTGGCTGCTCGAGCAGAACTTGCGTGCCACCGGCGCGGTGCGCTCCGATCAGCAATCGGCGTACAAGAATCATCGCCTGCAGGAGTTTGTCTGGACCCCATCCAACGCCATCGAGCGGGGTCGCGCCTGGCTGCGCGATCGCATCATGTCGGCGCTGCCGCAACAAAAATATGCCGGCGTCGTCGCTGCCCTGGTGATCGGCGACCAGCGTGCCATCGGGCAATCCGACTGGAGTATTTTCAATCGCACCGGTGTCGGTCACCTGGTGGCGATTTCGGGACTGCACATCACGCTGATCTCGGGTCTGTTCGGTGCGTTCTTCGGCTTGTTGTGGCGGCGGTCGTTCTTTACGCGGGCGCAACTGCCACTGCTGTTACCGGCGCCCAAAGTCGCGGTATTGGCCGGTTTGATGGCGGCGCTGGTCTATGTCTTGCTGGCGGGATTCGGCGTGCCGGCGCAGCGTACGCTTTACATGCTGTGCGTGGTGGGCCTGGCGTACTGGACGGGGCGGCTGACTCACATTTCCTATGTCATGTCGCTGGCGCTGGCGGTGGTGCTGCTGTTCGACCCGTGGGCCTTGCTGTGGCCGGGTTTCTGGCTGTCATTCGGCGCCGTGGCGATCATCCTGTACGCCTCCGCCGGGCGCGTCGGCGCAGACGTGCCGGCCGAGCCGCAGATCCTGACACCGGTGCAGCGCCGTCGCCGGCCTTCGCGCACTGCCAGGATGTGGCGGTCGTTGCGCGCGGGCGCTTATACACAATATGTGGTCACGCTCGGCTTGTTGCCGTTGACGATGGTGCTGTTCGGACAGTATTCGCTGCTCAGCCCGTTGGCCAATGCAGTGGCGATTCCCCTGATCACCATCGTGGTTGCGCCGTTGTCGCTGCTGGGCAGCATCTTGCCGCCGCCCTTGTTGCAATGGCTGCTGCTGGCCGCGCATATGGTGCTGGAGTGGCTGGTGCAGTGGCTGGAGTGGCTGGCCGGCCAGCCGTTTGCGGTCTGGCAGGCGCCGTTGCCGCCGTTGTGGGTGTTCGCGGTGGCGCTGGGCGGGACCTTGCTGCTGCTGGCGCCGCGCGGCTGGCCGGCACGCTGGCTGGGGCTGTTCGGCTGGCTGCCGCTGATCTTCAATGCGCCGGCCTGGCCGGACCAGGGCCAGGTCCACGTAACGGCCTTCGACGTCGGGCAGGGCATGGCCTTGCTGGTGGAGACGTCGGGACATCGGCTGTTGTACGACACCGGTCCGTATTACTCGCCGGAATCCGACGGCGCCAATCGCGTGATCGTGCCGTATCTGCGCGCACGTGGCATCGATCATCTCGACGCCGTGGTGATTTCGCATAACGACAACGACCATTCCGGCGGCGCGCTGTCGCTGTTCCAGGAAATTGCGGTCGACCGGGTGTATTCATCGCTGGCGCCAACCAGCGCGATCGTCCGGGCCGCACCCGATCACAAGCGCTGCCAGGCCGGCCAGCAATGGCGCTGGGACGGCGTGGCGTTCGATATGCTGTATCCGGCGCCGGTCAGTTACGACAGCGACAAGTGGAAACCCAACGCGCGCAGTTGCGTACTGAAAGTCAGCCTGGGCAAGCGTGCCATCCTGCTGCCCGGCGACATCGAGGCGGTGCAGGAAGATGAACTGGTGCATGGCCCGGACGTCACCCGCTTGCGCGCCGACGTCTTGCTGGTGCCGCATCATGGCAGCGGCACGTCGTCGACGGAGGCTTTCCTGCAGGCGGTGCAGCCGACGCTGGCGTTGTTCCAGGTGGGCTATCGCAACCGTTTCAACCATCCCAAACCGGAAGTATTCGCCCGTTACGGCCGCATGGGCATACGCGGCTTGCGCAACGATGAGGCGGGCGCCATCTCGCTGCAATTCGACAAGGCGAGCGCCACAATAAGCGTGCAGGAATATCGCCGCGAGCATGCGCGCTACTGGTACGGAAAATAGCGGAAAAAAGCACGCCGGACCCCGAAAAAGCACGCTGGAAAAGGCTGACGCCGCGCCTTAATTGCCAGATAATCCGGCAATCAATCCGTTTATCCGCTCCCATGAACCGCCAGCCGACCTTGCCGATTCTGCATTTTGCCCATGCCAACAGTTACCCGGCCGGGACCTACGGCATGTTCTTCGATCATTTGCGCGCGCATTACGACGTACGGGCCTTGCCCATGCATGCGCACAATCCGGCTTACCCGGTGGATGATGGCTGGCGCAAGCTCGGCAAGGAGCTGGGCGAGGAGCTTGCGCAACGTTACCGCGAACCGGTCATCCTGGTCGGCCACTCCATGGGCGGCATCCTGAGCCTGCTGGCGGGGCGCAAGCGGCCCGACCTGGTGCGCTGCGTGGTCTTGCTGGATTCACCGATCGTGGCTGGCTGGCGCGCTTCCACGCTACGCCTGCTCAAGCTGCTGCGCTTTGAAAGCAGGCATTCGCCTTCCGTGGCGTCGAGCCGCCGCCGCAACGCCTGGCCCGACATGGAGGCGGCCTACCAGCATTACGCCGCCAAAGCCATGTTCGCGGCGTGGCCGGAGCGCGTGCTGCGCGATTATGTCGCCCATGGCGTCGAGCCGGAACCCTCCGGCGGCGTCAAGCTGCGCTTCACGCGCGAAACCGAAACCGCGGTCTATCGCACCATTCCGCATCACCTCGGCGTATTGGCGCGACGACAATATCCGGTGCCGGTCGGCTTCGTCGGCGGCATCGATTCGGTCGAGTGCCGGCTGGCCGGACTGGACGCCACTAAAAGGCTGGTGGGGAGTCATTTCAGGCAGATTCCTGGCGGCCATCTGTTTCCGATGGAAGCGCCCGAAGCAGCGGCACAGGCGACCCACGAAATGATCCGGGGCTTGCTCGCAGGGAAATAAGCTGCGCCGGATGCCAGCCGGAAATCTGGCGTTTCCGCAAAAGAGGGGGATGAAAAGCGGGCGGTTTGGGGTATAATTCGAATTTCCCGCACGTGCCGTTCGGCACCTTCTTTGTAATGACCAAGTTTGTATTTGTCACTGGCGGCGTCGTGTCTTCCCTGGGTAAAGGGATTGCCGCCGCGTCTCTC
>Ga0308165_1001518_pt1 | contig 32094 bp, 21 predicted proteins | sample PhyWR2_FD_201032 | JGI IMG/M metagenome (GOLD analysis project Ga0308165, IMG submission 201032) | Phyllosphere microbial communities from UC Gill Tract Community Farm, Albany, California, United States - DLSLW.R2 | ecosystem: Host-associated > Plants > Phyllosphere > Unclassified | place: USA... | reverse complement strand
GACGCCTACGAGAAGCTGCGCTTCGTGCCGCAGGTGATCCCGGCGCTGCTGAAGCTGCGCGATGCCGGCTACCAGTTCGTGATCGTCACCAACCAGGACGGTCTGGGCAGCGAGAGCTACCCGCGCGCCAGCTTCGATGGCCCGAATGACCTGATGCTGCAGATCTTCGCAAGCCAGGGCATCGTTTTCCGTGACGTGCTGGTCGACTGCAGCTGGCCGCACGACAACGCGCCGACGCGCAAGCCGGGCATCGGCCTGATGACGGCCTACCTGCAGGACCGCAGCATCGACTGGGCGCGCTCGGGCATGGTGGGCGACCGCATCACCGACCTGCAGTTCGCCGACAACCTCAACATCCGTGGCTTCCAGCTGCGCACCGAACAGTTCGGCGGCGAGTGGGACTGGCCGGGCATCGCCCACGCACTGGCCGATGCACCACGCACGGCGGTGGTCCAGCGCAATACCAAGGAGACGAAGATCCGCGTCGAACTGGATCTGGATCGTGCCGGTGATGCGCACATCCACACCGGCCTGCCGTTCTTCGACCACATGCTGGAACAGATCGGCAAGCACGGTGGCTTCGCCCTGGACATCCGCGCCGAGGGCGACCTGCACATCGACGAACACCACACCATCGAAGACACCGGCCTTGCGCTGGGGCAGGCCCTGCGCGAGGCGCTGGGTGACAAGCGGGGCATCGGCCGTTACGGCTTCACCCTGCCGATGGATGAAACCCTGGCCAGCGCTGCTCTGGATTTCAGTGGCCGCCCGTATTTCGTATTCGAAGGCGAGTTCAAGCGCGAGCGGGTGGGCGACATGCCGACCGAACTGGTCCCGCACTTCTTCCGTTCGCTGTGCGATGCCAGCGGGCTGAACCTCAACCTGCAGGTGCGTGGCGACAACGACCACCACAAGGTTGAAGCCTGCTTCAAGGCCCTGGCACGTGCACTGCGGCCGGCACTGGCGCGGCAGGGCACCGCCTTGCCGAGCACCAAGGGGGCGCTGTGAGCGAGGTCGTGCTGATCGATGCCGGCGGTGCCAACCTGGGTTCGGTGCGCTACGCACTGGAGCGGCTCGGCGCCACGGTGAAGCTGGTCCGCGATGCTGAAGGCCTGGCCGGCGCGCAGCGGGTGATCCTGCCCGGCGTCGGCGCGGCCGGCCCCGGCATGCAGCGCCTGCATGCGCAGGGCCTGGTCGAGCCGCTGCGCCAGCTGCAGGTGCCCTTGATGGGCATCTGCCTGGGCATGCAGCTGTTGTTTGACCGCTCCGAAGAGGCCGGCGTGGAGACGCTGGGATTGATCCCCGGCGTGGTGCGCAAGCTGGTGCCGGCCTGTGGCATCCGCGTGCCGCACATGGGCTGGAACCGGCTGCTGCCGCTGCGCCCGTCGCTGCTGCTGCAGGGGGTTCCCGAGCGCGCCAGCGCGTACTTCGTGCACAGCTACGCTGCACCGCTGAACAGCCATACCGTCGCCGCCTGTGATCACGGCGGCCTGTTCACCGCCGTGGTCGAGCAGGGCCGCTACTTCGGCGCCCAGTTCCATCCCGAGCGGTCCGGCGATACCGGTTCGCTGATGCTGCGCAATTTCCTCGAGGGCACCGCTGCATGAGTTTCATCGTCTACCCCGCACTGGATATCCGCGACGGCCGCGTCGTGCGGCTGCGCCAGGGCGACTACGCGCAGGAAACCCACTATGGCGACGACCCGCTGCCGCGCGCGCAGGCGTTCGCCGCACAGGGCGCACAATGGATGCACCTGGTCGATCTGGATGCTGCACGTGCCGGTGGCTACACATTGGCGCCACTGTTGGCCGCGATCCGTGCGCAGACCCCGCTGCAGGTGCAGACCGGTGGCGGCGTGCGTGGCCGTGACGACGTGGCACGCATTCTCGATGCTGGTGCCAGCCGCGTGGTGATCGGGTCACTGGCGGTGCGCGAACCGGCGCAGGTGATCGGCTGGCTGGGCGAGTTCGGCCCGGAGCGGCTGACCATCGCCCTCGATGCACGGCAGGACGCGCAGGGGCAATGGCAGCTGCCGGTGCATGGCTGGACCGAGAACGCGGGGGTGACCCTGGATGCGCTGGCCGAACGCTATGCACAGGCCGGCATGCGTCACCTGTTGTGCACCGACATCGCCCGCGATGGCATGCTGGCCGGGCCCAACATCAGCCTGTACCAGCACCTCGCAGCATTGCTGCCGGGCGTGGCGGTGCAGGCGTCAGGCGGTATCCGCGATGTGGCCGACGTGGCTGCGGCACAGGCTGCCGGTTGTGGTGGCGCGATCCTCGGCAAGGCATTGCTGGAACAGCGCATGGACCTGGCGGAGGCGCTGGCATGCTGAGCCGCCGCATCATTCCGTGCCTGGACGTGCGCGATGGCCGCGTGGTCAAGGGCGTGCGCTTCCGCGATCACGTCGACATGGGGGACATCGCCGAACTGGCGCAGCGCTATCGCGACCAGGGCGCCGATGAGCTGGTGTTCTATGACATCGGCGCCAGCCCGGAGGCCCGGTCGGTGGACGTGGCCTGGATCGAGCGCATCGCGCGCCTCATCGATATTCCGTTCTGCGTGGCCGGTGGCATCGACAGCGTAGAGACTGCGCGCCGCGTGCTGTTCGCCGGCGCGGACAAGATTTCGATCAACTCGCCCGCGCTGGGCCGCCCGGAGCTGATCACCGAACTGGCCGAAGAATTCGGCGTGCAGTGCGTGGTGGTCGGTGTCGACTCGGTACGCGAGGACGACGGCCAGTGGCGCGTGCGTCGTTTCAGTGGCGACCCGGACAAGACCCAGGCGGTGCCACTGCGCACCCTGGACTGGATCGTCGAGGTGCAGCGCCGGGGTGCCGGCGAGATCGTGCTGAACTGCATGGACAGCGACGGCGTGCGCCGCGGCTATGACGTCGAGCAGCTGCGCCAGGCACGTGCGCTGTGCCAGGTGCCCCTGATCGCATCGGGCGGTGCGGGTACGATGGAGCACTTCGCGCAGGCCTTTGACCAGGCCGACGTTGACGGTGCGCTGGCGGCCAGCGTATTCCACAGTGGCGCCATCGCCATTGCCGACTTGAAGCGCTACCTGCGCGAGCAGCAGATCGAGGTGCGGGATGTCTATTGATGTGCGGCCGTCGCCGCAGGCGCTGGAAACGCTGGACTGGGACAAGGGCGATGGACTACTGCCGGCCGTTGTGCAGGACGCCGACACCCTGCAGGTGCTGATGCTGGGCTACGTCAGCGCTGAGTCGCTGGCAGCGACGCTGGCCATCGGCCACATGACCTTCTTCAGCCGCAGCAAGCAGCGTCTTTGGACCAAGGGCGAGCAGTCCGGCAATGTGCTGGCGGTGCAGTCGATCAGCGTCGATTGCGATGCCGATACGCTGCTGGTGCTGGCGCGCCCGGCAGGCCCGACCTGCCACACCGGCGCGGAAAGCTGCTTCGACGGCGCGCCGAAGGACTTCCTGGGTGGCCTGGACCAGCTGGTCGCCGTGCGTGAGGCGCTGCGCCCCTCCGGCAGCTATACGACATCCCTGTTCGAAGGCGGCATCCGTCGCATCGCGCAGAAGGTGGGCGAGGAAGGCGTGGAGACCGCGCTGGCAGGGGTGGCGCAGGACGATGAAGCTCTGCTGGGCGAGGCGTCGGACCTGCTGTACCACCTGCTGGTGCTGCTGCGCGCGCGCGGGCTGTCGCTGGAAGATGCCCGCGACGTGCTGGAAAAGCGCCATCGCTAGAGGTGCGGTAGTGCCGGCCGCTGGCCGGCAACCAGCATATGCCTGACGATCATGAGGTTGCCGGCCAGCGGCCGGCACTACCTGCAATGCGCCACTGCGTGCGCGATGTCATCGCCGGAATCTACAATAGGCGGTCTCTTTTTCCCGGACCGCTCCCATGAAACTGCCTGCCGCCTGGCTGTGCTGCCTGTTGCTGACCTCGCCGGCGTGGGCCGCCGATACTGTCGTCAGCGGCAAGGTCTATCTGGAGCGTGATGGCAAGCCGGGCCGCGGTGCGACCGATCCGGGCCTGGCCGGCGTGCAGGTGTCCAACGGCGAAGCCATCGTCAAGACCGCCGCCGACGGCAGCTACAGCCTGCCGGTGCGTGAGGGGCAGACAGTCTTCGTGATCAAGCCCGATGCGTATTCCTTCCCGAAGGCCACCGATGGCCTGCCGTCGTTCTGGCGGCACTACCGGCCCAACGGTTCGCCCGCGCTGAAGTACGGTGGCATCGCTGCGACCAGTGACGTTGCCCGCAACTGGGACTTCGCCCTGCAGAACGACCGGCATGACAGCCGCCGTGGTTTCCAGATGCTGGTGTTCACCGACTCGCAGACCGCCAGCCTGCAGGACATCGGCTACTACCGGCAGTCGATCGTGGCGCCGCTGGTGGGCCAGACCAAGGCCCGCCTGGGCACCACGCTGGGTGATATCGTCAACGACGACCTTGCCCTGTACCCGGCGATCAACAAGGTCACCACCGAACTCGGCGTGCCGTGGTTCCACGTACCCGGCAACCACGACCTGGATGTCGACGCGGCCAATGATGCGCATTCGCTGGACAGCTGGCGCAACATCTACGGCCCCGATACCTATGCAGTGGAAGAGGGGGGCGCCAGTTTCGTGTTCCTCGACGACGTGGTGTATGACCCCAACGCCAAGCCCAGGTATGTCGGTGGCCTGCGCGAGGATCAGTTCACTTTCCTTGCTGCCTATCTGAAGGGCCTGCACAAGGACCGCCTGCTGGTACTGGGCATGCACATCCCGCTGTTCGATGCGGCACCGGGGCGCGAGACCTTCCGCCATGCCGACCGCCAGCGCCTGTTCGACCTGCTGAAGGACTTCCGCAACGTGCTGGTGCTCAGTGGCCACAGCCATACCCAGCAGCACGTCTACCACGGCAAGGCTGACGGCTGGCAGGGCAACAGGCCGCTGCACGAGTACAACGTCGGTGCCAACTGCGGTGCGTTCTGGTCGGGCGTGAAGAATGCCGCCGGCGTACCGGACAGCACCATGAGCGACGGCACGCCGAAGGGTTATGCGCTGCTGGACGTGGCCGGCAACGGCAGCTATCGCCTGCAGTACCGGGTGGCCGGTGCGGCCGCCAGCGAGCAGATCGGCCTGCATGCACCGAAGGTGCTGCGCAAGGGCGCATACCCGGCGTGGGGCATCTACGCCAACGTGTACATGGGCGAGGACGCCAGCGTGGTCGAGTACCGCGTCGATGGCGGCGCCTGGCAGCCGATGAAGCAGGTCAGCCAGCCCGATCCGCGCCTGCTGGTGGAGAACGTGGCCGACGATCTGGCCACCACGCTGCGCGGCTATGACCGTTCGCCGGAAGCCACCGCCTCGCCGCACCTGTGGCGTGGCGCGTTGCCGACCGACCTGGCCGTGGGCAGCCACAAGGTCGAGGTGCGCTCCACCCAGCCCGATGGTGCGGTGTTCACCGCCAGCACCAGCTACAGCCTGCAGACCGCGCAGCCCTGAGCGCGGGCCGGGCTCCCATCACCCACTTCCATCACGAAAGGACGCAGCATGGATATCCGCTTCATGGCCGGCACCACGCCGGTCACCCTCAGCCGCCACTGGTTCACCGGCGCGATGATGCTGCAGAGCGCCAGCGAGAAGGTCTGGGTGCAGCACCCGCTGCATCCGGGCACGCACTTCTCGTTCTCGCTGGTACAGTCGTGGCAGCGCCATATCGCCGGCCATGAAGTGCTGGTGGAGCGGACCCGTCCGCTGCTGTTCGCCGGGTTCCGCCCGCAGCGCCTGCGCGTACTGGTGGACGGCGTGCAGGTGGCCGAGCAGGAAGGCATGTGACCCCGGGCGACGCTGTCGCCGCGCTAGGCAAAGGCCGTCCAATGCCTGAGAATCAACGCGATTCAATCGATCCAAGCAGGCCAGCGTGAACGTTGCAGCAGTGTCCCCGGCGCCATCCGAGTCCGCCCGCAGCGGCGTCCCCCGCAGCCTGGTCGTCGCCGATGTCGGCGGTACCTTCGCTCGTCTTGCGCTGGCTGAGACCCTGCCGGGGCAGGCGCCGCGGCTGGGCAGCTACCGCACCTACGCGTGTGCCGACCACCCCAGCCTGGCGGCGATCCTGGCCGATTTCACCGCCAGTCTCGGCCAGCCGATGGCCAGTGCGGTGGTCGCCATCGCCGGCCTGCTCGACGGCGATACCCTGATCAATGCCAATCTGCCGTGGACGGTGTCGCTGTCGGCGACGCGCCGCGAGTCGGGCCTGCCCGACCTGCAGCTGATCAATGATTTCGAAGCAGTGGCGCTGGCCATTCCCTACCTGCAGGCCGACACGCTGGTGCCGCTGAATGGCGATGCCGATCCGGCCAGGACCTTCCCGGCGCTGGTGCTGGGGCCGGGCACCGGCCTGGGCGCGGCGTTGCGCTTCGCCGATGGCGAGCGCCCGGTGCTGGCCAGCGAGATCGGACACGCTGCGTTGGGCGCCGGCAATGCGCTGGAACTGCATGTGCTGGGCCAGCTGCTGCAGCGCTGGCCGCATGTGGACAACGAGCGCGTGCTGTCCGGCAGCGGCCTGATGAACCTGTATCCCTGCCTGTGCGAACTGCGCGGCGTGGCTGCGCAGTGGACCAGCACCGAAGCGCTGATCGCGGCTGCGCGGCAGGGCGACGACGCGCTGGCGGTGGAAACCCTGCAGGTGTTCTGCGCCTGGCTGGGCAGCCTGGCCGGCGACGCGGCGATCGCCGTGGGCGCGCGCTCGGTGTACCTGGCCGGCGGCATTTCCACCCACGTGCAGGACTTCCTGGCCGACGGCCGTTTCCGTGAGCGCTTCCTCAACAAGGGGGTGCTGACCGACGTGCTGCGCCAGGTGCCGGTGTGGCGGGTCGAACATGGCCAGCTGGGTGTGCTCGGTGCCGCAGCCTGGCACGCAGCGCGGACCCCCGCGCACGATTGATCGGCGCTGCCGGCATCGGGCCGGCGGGCGCAGCATGCAGACGGAGGCGAAGATGGTGGATCGCAGGCAGTTTTTGCAGGCCGGTGCACTGGCCGCAGGCGTGGCAGCGTTGCCGGCGGTGAAGGCGCGCACGCAGGGTGGCGCCAAGGTGGTCTCGACCTGGGACTTCGGCGTGCCGGCCAACCAGGCCGCGTGGAAGGTACTGGCGCAGGGCGGCAGTGCGCTGGATGCGGTGGAAGCCGGTGCACGCTGGGCCGAAAGCGAGCTGTGCAATCCCACCGTCGGCCATTGTGGCAACCCGGACCGCGACGGCGTGCTGAGCCTGGACGCCAGCATCATGGATGGCGACGGCCGCTGTGGCGCGGTTGCTGCGCTGGTCGACATCCTGCACCCGGTGTCGGTGGCCCGCAGGGTGATGGAGAACAGTCCGCATGTGCTGCTGGTGGGCGAAGGCGCCCAGCAGTTCGCCGTGCAGCAGGGCTTCCAGCGCCAGCACCTGCTGACGCCGAAGGCCGAAGCGGCCTGGCGTGAGTGGCTGAAGACCGAGAAGTACCAGCCGCAGATCAATGCGGAGCGCCGGGGTATTCCTGGCAACAGCGACAACCACGACACCATCGGCATGCTGGCACTGGATGCCAAGGGCCATCTGGCCGGTGCCTGCACCACCAGCGGCATGGCGTGGAAACTGCACGGTCGCGTTGGCGACAGTCCGATCATCGGTGCTGGCTTGTACGTCGACAACGAAGTGGGCGCGGCCACCGCCTCGGGTGTGGGCGAAGAAATGATCCGCAACGCGGCCTCGTTCCTGGTGGTCGAGCTGATGCGCCAGGGCCGCTCGCCGGCGCAGGCCTGCCGCGAAGCGATCGACCGGGTGGTACGCAAGCGCCTGGAAGCGAGCAGGACGCTGCAGGTGTGCTTCCTGGCCATGAACAAGCAGGGCGAGGTGGGTGCCTATGCACTGCATCGCGGCTTCGTCTATGCGGTGTGCGATGCGCAGCGCCAGGACGATCTGCGCGACTCACCGTCGATCTATGCGAGCACGCAGGCGTGAGCGCACGCCTGACGCTGGAGATCGCCAGCAATTCGGTCGCTTCGGCGTTGGCCGCGCAGGCCGGTGGCGCAGATCGCATCGAACTGTTCGACAACCTTGCCGAAGGCGGCACCACGCCGTCGTTTGCCAGCATCGCCATCGCCCGCGAGCGGCTGCAGATTCCGTTCTTCGTGCTGGTGCGACCGCGTCCGGGGGATTTCCATTATGACGCGCTGGAAACCGAGCTGATGCTGCGCGACATCGCCCACTGCCGCGCGCTGGGTTGCGATGGCGTGGTGATCGGTGCGCTGGATGCGCAGGGCGATATCGACCTGCCGCTGTGCCGCGAACTGCTGCGCGCGGCCGGCCCGTTGCAGGTGACCTTCCACCGTGCCTTCGATGCCGCGCGCGATCTGCCAGCGGCACTGGAGCAGGTGATCGGGCTGGGCTGCCAGCGGGTACTGACGTCGGGCGGCCAGGCCAGCGCCGACGCCGGTGCCGATGTACTGGCCGCGCTGGTCACGCAGGCGGCCGGCAGGATCAGCGTCATGGCCGGCGCAGGGCTGGGCCCGGGCAACATCGCCGCCGTGGCGCGGCAGACCGGCTGCCTCGAACTGCATGCCTCGGCCAAGGGGCAACGACGTTCGGCCATGCAGTTCCAGAACCCGGCCCTGCGCGGGCTGGAACCGGACTGGAGCCAGACAGACACCGCCACGGTAAGTGCGCTGCGGAAGGCGCTGGACGGCTGACCGAATCCGCCGGGCATGGCCCGGCGCTACCGGCGCGGGTCCGCACCGCGATGGGCGCATCCGCGGTAGCGCCGGGCCATGCCCGGCGAACGCGCAAACCCGATCACGGACAAAACCGTTCTGCGCGCGACTGTCGTGATCGCGTCATCGACATCTGTGCTGCTTCCATAAGGATGTCGTGCAACCCATTGATTCATCTGAAGCCCAACAGGCAACAACGACGTGTGCCGTGTGGATGCTGCGTCGCCGCATGCTGGACGCAGTTCAGCTGTGCTTTAGTTTGGATCGATCCACAGGGGAGGGCGGTCGAATCGAGATGGATCGATTCAACGCCCGGGATCGCCATCCGACCGCGCGTCCACCATCCAAGAGCAACCACCCATGGCTCAGCCCGTCCGCAACCGCCGTCATCTGCTGTCCCACGCCCTCGCCCTGGCCCTGCTGCCGTTCGCCGTTGGCGCACAGGACGCGGCTCCGTCGCCCACCAAGGATCTTGATGCGGTCACCGTCACCGGTTCGCGTATCAAGCGTGCCAGCGTCGAGGGCCCGGCTCCGGTCAACGTGATCAGCGCCGCACAGATCCAGAAGGAAGGCTTCGTCACCGTCTACGACGCACTGAAGACCCTGACCGAGGCGACCGGCACGGTCGAGGCGGCGTCGCAGTGGGGCTCGCACACCCCCAATGCGAGCGGCCTGAACCTGCGCGGCATGGGGCCCAACCGAAGCCTGCTGCTGGTCAATGGCCGCCGCGTGGCCGACTATCCGCTGCCTTATGGCGGCGAGACCAATTTCTCCAACTACAGCAACATTCCGGCGGCGGCGGTCGAACGCATCGAAGTGCTGACTGGCGGCGCTTCGGCGATCTACGGTTCAGACGCCATCGCCGGCGTGGTCAATGTCATCCTCAAGACCAACTACGACGGCGACGAAGTGCGCGTGCGCGGCGGCACCTCCACCGAAGGCGGGCGTGATACCTGGGATCTGTCCTGGGCGGGCGGCAAGACCGGCGACAACTGGAGCGTGACCTACGCCCTGCAGTACACCAAGCGCGATCCGTTGTTCGGCCGCGACCGGCCGCAGATGGACGACGCCGACGATGCACTGTACCCGTCCTGGAACATGGAGCAGCGCAAGGTCGGTTTCCGTCCCACCGCTGGCCTGGCGTTGATCGACCCCAGCAACGGCCAGCGCCTGGCGCCGCCGGACGGCACCTGCGAGAAATTCGCTGGCGAGTACTACACCGCCGACCGCCTGGTCTACAACTACAACGCCAATACGGTGAGCAACACCGGCCGCCTCTGCGGCATGAGCGCCGACTACGCCAACTGGCTGTTGACCGGAGGCTCGGAGAACCTGTCGGGCAACCTGTATGCCACCTTCGATTTCGGCAACGATCTGCAGGCCTGGAGCAACCTGGCGGTATACCGTTCCGAAGCGATCTGGGGCACCAATCCGCCGAGCGTGTCGCTGATCGACGATGCCAACGGTTACTACTGGGATGCCAACCGCAATCGCCCCGTACTCGGCGTGCGCCAGTTCACCCCGAACGAAGTCGGCGGCCTGGACACACTGCGCAATACCAACCGCGAGTTGTCGTGGGATATCAGCGCGGGCCTGCGCGGGCGGCTGGCCGATCGCTTCGACTGGAGCGCCACGGTCGGCCGTTCCTACTACCGCGTCGAGGAGCGGCAGAACGTGGTCGACGAGCAGAAGTCGTACGACTTCTTCCTCGGCCCGCGGCTGGGCACCACCGGCGATGGCGAGGCGATCCATGCCTTGAACGAGTCGCGCTGGTGGAACCCGATCACCCCGGACCAGTACTGGCAGATGGGCACGGTTGCGAAGAACCGGGCGTCGTCCTACGTCAACCAGGCCTCGGCCGACATCACCGGTGAACTGTTCCAGGGCTGGGCCGGGCCGATCTCGTTCGCAGCGGTGGCCGAAGTGGCCAAGCAGGGCTATCACCTCAGCCCGGACCCGCGCGCGGGCATCGATTTCGATCTGCAGAACGTCGATCGCGGCGGTGGCGAGCGTACCCGTTATTCTGCAGGCGTCGAGTTCAAGATTCCGTTGGCCGACAGCCTGATCGCCACTGCGGCGGCACGCTACGACCGGTACGGCAGCTACAAGGCCGACAGCGGCGGCGAAGCACTGGATATCGGCAGCCAGAAGGAAACCACCTGGAACGCCGGCCTGGAATGGCGGCCGTTCGAGTCGCTGCTGGTGCGCGGCTCCTACGCGACCAGCTTCCATGCGCCGGACATGCACTACCTGCTGGGCCAGGCGAGCAGTTCCGAAGTGCTGACCTACGATCGGCTGCGCTGCATCGAAAGCGGCGCTTATCTGGTCAACAACTGCGGCGTGGGCAATACCGATGTCTGGTACGCGTTCGATGTGAACCGCCGGGGTACGCCGCTGCTGCGCTCGGAAACCGGCGATTCGTGGACGGTCGGTTTCGTGTGGGACGTGCTGCCGAACCTGTCGATGAGCGCTGACTACTGGGCGATCAAGCTGGAAGACATGATCGTCGACGTCGGCGCGGACGAGGTGCTGGCCAGCGAGGCCGGCTGCCTGACCGGCAGGAACATGGACGGCACGCCGTGGGCGAACCCGGCAGGTGAGGCCTACTGCGCCGGCATCCTCGCCCGGGTGAACCGTGACAGCAGCGGCCGGCTGGTGTCGATCGAGCGCGGGCCGTTCAACCTGGCCAGCCGCGAAGTGCGTGGCATCGACCTGAGCGCGCGCTACCGGCTGGAGACGGCCGCATGGGGCAGCTTCCAGCTGGGGGTGAACTACACCAACCAGATCTCGACGAAGGAGCAGCGCTACGCCAACGACCCGAACCCGGAACGCCGCGATCGTGACCTGCGCAGCAAGCTGCGCGCCAGCCTGGCCTGGCAGGGCGGCAACTGGAATGCGAACGTGTATGCCGACCGCATCGGTTCGGTGCCGGGCGTGCGCTACCACTGGGGCACCGACCGCCTGGACAATCCCGGTGGCTGCCTGCCGTTCGCCGATGGCTACGTGCCCAGCGACAGCCCGTCGCTGAACTGCCTGGAACCCGCCACGCGTCCGGATGGGTCGGCCAACCCGAACCCGAATGCGGGGCAGCAGACGGCGCGCTACTACGGGCGGGTGGGGCCGTTCATTACCTGGAACTTCAACGTCGGCTACCAGGTTACCGAGTTCATGAAGGTCAATCTGTACGTGAACAACGCGTTCAACGCGACCAGCTGGAATCACAAGGACCCGTACAAGGTCGACTACGATTTCGCGCCTACCCGGCTGCTGGGCGCGGTGGGCCGGGAGTTCGCGCTGGAGTATGTGTTCACGTTCTGAGGAATGGCGGCGCCGGGCATGACCCGGCGCCAGCCGCGCTGTGATGGGCAGCCACGCATGGCGTGGCTCTACCGGGCGTGCGGGATGGGTGGGTCGTTGGCCGGGTAGGGTGGATTTGACCTTCCCACGATGGCAAGGTCTAGGCTGGTCACCATCCTCCAGATGGAACCAGGGAAACCAGGCCATGAGCACCTCCAGCCCCACAGCCGTCCACGAGGCGGCTTCCACCCTCAGCCTGCCGATCGAAGGCATGACCTGCGCCAGCTGTGTTGGCCGCGTTGAAGCGGCCCTGGCCAAGGTCGAGGGGGTCGCCAGCGTGTCGGTCAACCTGGCCACCGAGCGCGCGGACATCCGCTCTTCTGGCCCGATTGACCGCGACGCCCTGATTCAAGCGGTGGAAAGAGTGGGTTATGAGGTACCGGCAGCGACCACCGAGCTGGCGGTGGAAGGCATGACCTGCGCATCCTGCGTCGGCCGCGTGGAGCGCGCGCTGTTGGCCGTACCGGGCGTCAGCCACGCCAGCGTCAACCTGGCCACCGAGCGTGCGACCGTGCGCGGCGTTGCCGGCAGCGACGCACTGGTGGCGGCGATCGACAAGGTTGGATACGCAGCACGCGTGATCGATGGCGGTACCCAGGTCGACGAGGAAGCGGCGGAAAAGAAGGATGCCGAGCGGGTGGCGCTGAAGCGCGACCTGATCCTGGCCAGCGTGCTGGCGGCCCCGGTGTTCGTGCTGGAAATGGGCTCGCACCTGATCCCCGGCATGCATCATTGGGTGATGTCCACGATCGGCATGCAGGCCAGCTGGTACCTGCAGTTCGTGCTGACCACGCTGGTCCTGGCCATTCCGGGCCGGCGCTTCTACCAGAAGGGCTTCCCGGCGCTGCTGCGCCTGGCACCGGACATGAACTCGCTGGTGGCGGTGGGTACCGCGGCGGCGTTCGGTTATTCGGTGGTGGCCACCTTCATCCCGCGCCTGCTGCCGGCGGGCACGGTGAATGTCTACTACGAAGCGGCGGCGGTGATCGTCGCGCTGATCCTGCTCGGCCGGTTCCTGGAGGTGCGCGCGAAAGGACGTACCTCGGAGGCGATCAAGCGCCTGGTCAACCTGCAGGCCAAGGTGGCGCACGTCAGCCGCGAAGGGCGCATCGTCGATATCCCGATCAGCGAGGTGCTGCTGGGCGACCTGCTGGAAGTGCGCCCGGGCGAGCGCGTGCCGGTGGATGCAGAGGTGACTGACGGTCGCAGCTTCGTCGACGAATCGATGATCACCGGCGAGCCGATCCCGGTGGAGAAGTCGGCCGGCAGCAGCGTGGTCGGCGGCACTGTCAACCAGAAGGGCGCGCTGACCCTGCGTGCGACGGCGGTCGGTGGGCAGACCATGCTGGCGCAGATCATCCGTCTGGTTGAACAGGCACAGGGTTCCAAGCTGCCCATCCAGGCCGTGGTCGACAAGGTGACCTTGTGGTTCGTGCCGGCGGTGATGCTGGCGGCATTGGCCACCTTCCTGGTGTGGCTGATCTTCGGGCCGTCGCCGGCGCTGACCTTCGCGCTGGTCAACGCGGTGGCCGTGCTGATCATCGCCTGCCCGTGCGCGATGGGGCTGGCCACGCCGACCTCGATCATGGTCGGCACCGGCCGTGGCGCCGAGATGGGCGTGCTGTTCCGCAAGGGCGAGGCGCTGCAGCTGTTGAAGGACGCCAAGGTGGTGGCGGTGGACAAGACCGGCACCTTGACCGAAGGCCGCCCGCTGCTGACCGACCTGGAAATCGCCGACGGCTTCGATCGTGCGCAGGTACTGGCGCGGGTGGCGGCGGTGGAGTCGCGCTCGGAGCACCCGATCGCCCGCGCCATTGTCGAGGCGGCGACGGAGGAGGGTATCGCGTTGCCGGCGATGGTCGGTTTCGAGTCGGTGACCGGCATGGGTGTGCGTGCCAGCGTCGACGGTGCGCGGGTGGAAGTGGGTGCCGATCGCTTCATGCGTTCGCTGGGCGTGGACATCGGCATGTTCGCTGCGCTGGCCGACCGCCTCGGCAACGAAGGAAAGTCGCCGCTGTATGCCGCCATCGATGGCCGCATGGCGGCGATCATCGCAGTCTCCGATCCGATCAAGCCGAGTACGCCGGCCGCCATTGCCGCGCTGCACCAGCTGGGCCTGAAGGTGGCCATGATCACCGGTGACAACGCCGCTACCGCGCAGGCCATCGCCCGCCAGCTGGGCATCGATGAAGTGGTGGCCGAAGTGTTGCCGGAAGGCAAGGTGGAGGCGGTGCGCCGGTTGAAGTCGGCCTACGGGCAGATTGCGTTCGTCGGTGATGGCATCAACGATGCGCCGGCGTTGGCCGAGGCTGATGTGGGCCTGGCCATCGGTACCGGCACCGATGTCGCGGTGGAGTCGGCCGACGTGGTGCTGATGTCCGGCAACCTGCAGGGCGTGCCCAATGCCATCGCGCTGTCGAAGGCAACCATCGGCAACATCCGCCAGAACCTGTTCTGGGCCTTCGCCTACAACACCGCCTTGATTCCGGTGGCGGCGGGTGCGTTGTACCCGGTGTGGGGCGTGCTGCTGTCGCCGGTGTTTGCCGCCGGTGCCATGGCCCTGTCCAGCGTGTTCGTGCTTGGCAATGCGCTGCGCCTGCGGCGCTTCCAGGCGCCGATGGTCGAGGCGTCCCATGCGGCCCAGTAAAGGAGTGTTGGCATGAACATCGGTGAAGCATCGAAGGCATCCAGCGTGTCGGCCAAGATGATCCGCTACTACGAGCAGATCGGCCTGATTCCGCCGGCCGACCGTACCGGCGCGGGCTATCGCGCCTATTCGCAGGCCGACGTACACCGGCTGCGTTTCATCCGTCGCGCGCGTGATCTCGGCTTCTCGGTGGCCGAGATCACCGACCTGCTGGGCCTGTGGAACGACACCTCGCGGCACAGCGCCGACGTCAAGCGCCTGGCCCAGCAGCACATCGATGATCTGGAACAGCGCATCGAGAACATGCGGCAGATGGCCGATACGCTGAAATCACTGATCAGCTGCTGCGCCGGTGATGATCGTCCCGAGTGCCCGATCCTGCAGCGGCTGGGTGAAGGCGAGGAGGGCACTGCGCCAGTGACGGCGCCCACCGGGGCGGTACGCAGGCGCGCGGGCAGGACCTGAAGGCCACAGGCGGAAAAGAACATGCCCGCCCCGGCAGTTGCACGGGGCGGGCATCGTTCAGGCAGTGGGCCAGCCGATCAGGCCGGGCGCGGCGGGAAACCTGCTTCGGTCAGCGCTGCAATGATCTGAGCTTCGGTGGCCGAGGTCTGCACCTGCACGCGGCGGCTGGCTGGGTCGGCCGACACCGTCGCCGCCGGGTCGACCAGCTCGATCGCCTTGGTCACGCTGCGTGCGCAGCCGCCGCAGGTCATGCCTTCCACATGGAATTCCATCTGTAGCTCCTTCGATGTACTTGGGGGTAGAGGCAGTGTGCACCTTGCAACGATGTCAGGGTCAAGAGCTCCGGCGGCGCGAGGGCCACGAAAAACGGCAGCCACCTGTACCAGCGCGGCTGCCGTGGAGGATCGTCCCCGCCCGCAGGCGGGGGTAATGCCTTAGAACTTCCAGTTCACGCCGAAGTACAGCTGGCGGCCGGCGTAGATGTTGGACAACAGGCGGGCCTGGCTGTCGTTGCCCAGATAGCTGCGCAGCTCGGACTTGGTGGCGTTGAGCACCGAGGCGGTAACGGTCCAGTCCGGGGTCAGGTTGTAGGCGACGTTCAGATCGAGCTGGTCGTAGGGCTTGGTGTAGGTGGTGAGGCCGTTGTTGAGGCCGCCGACCACTTCACCACGACGGTTGTACGAGGCGCGTGCGAGGAACTTCTCGTTCTCGTAGAACACGGTCACGTTGGCCTGGTTCTTGGCGCTGCCCACCAGCGGCGAGGAACCGATCTCTTCGCCATCGAGCACGATCGAGGCCAGGTTGGTGTCGTTGTAGGTGTAGTTGGCCTGCACGCCCAGACCGAAGTCGAAGGTGTACTGGCCGTACAGTTCCACGCCCTGCGAGACACCGTCACGGCCGTTGGCTTCGGTGCTGTACTTCTGCACCGTCACCGATTGCCCGCCGACGTTCATCTGCTGGTCGCGCACCACTGGCACGGTGAAGTTGTCCACGTTCTTGCGGAACAGTGCCACGCCGGCCACCGAGCCCGGCTTGAAGTACCACTCCAGGCCGAGGTCGAACTGCACTGCCTTGAAGGGCTCCAGTGCCTTGTTGCTGCCCGAGCCGTACCAGCCGGGGGTGTCGGTACCGCCGGCGACGCGACGGTCGTTGCTGTACTCCTCGCTGATGTAGCGCAGGCCACCCGGATAGGCGATGGAGGTATAGCTCGGGCGGGCGATCACCTTCGATGCGGCACCACGCAGCACCAGGTTGTCGGTGATGTCCCAGGCGATGTTGAAGCTGGGCAGGAAGTCGGTATAGGTCTTGTCCAGCGAGCTGAGCGTGTAGACCTTGTCGCGCACCTGGTTGTCCGGCAGGCGCACGAAGCCACCCTGGCAGCGCAGGTTCGGATCGGCGGCCGGATCATCGCAGCTCATCGGTGCACCGCTGGCGTTGTCCACGAAGTAGTCATTGAAGCGCTCGACCGAATCGCTGGACTGCGCGAACTGCTTGGTGCGCACCACGCGCACGCCGACGTTGCCGCGCACGCGGTCGGTACGGAAGTTGGCCTGGAAGTAACCCGAGTAGATCTTCTCGTTGACGTCGTAGACGAAGTCTTCCTCGGTACGGTTGTGCGAGCCGCCGTAGGTCTTGTTCAGGTAATCGATGTAGGCCGGGTAGTTGACGCCCGGGAACACGTTGGCGTTGAAGCCACCGGCGATGTTGCTGATCGGGTTGGACAGGAAGAAGCCGGGCTGCGCATTGCCTGCGGTCGGATCGCAACCGGCCTGGTAACGATTGTTGTCATAGTCGGCCGGGTCCAGGCCCTGGCAGACCCAGTAGGTGTTGCCGGTATTGCGGTGCACCTGGCCGTCGCGGTACTTGGCGCCGAACTGGATCGAGTCCAGCCAGCCGGCTTCAAACAGTTTGGTGACGTCGGCCTGGAAGTAGTTCTGCTTGACCTCGGTCTGCATCCACGACGAATCGGTCGAGCCGGTGTCAACTTCGGCGATGCCGGCCATCAGCTGCTGCTGCAGGTCCGGCGAGAACTGCACCGACGGCGTGCCGGTCAGGTCCCACGCGGTGTACTGGTTGCCCGACTGCCATTGGCTGCCGACCTTGCGGCGCGGCTTGGCCGACATCCGGAAGTTCATCGACGGGCCGCCTTCGGACCAGGTGCGACCGCCGGTGAACGACGCCTTCCACAGCGGACTGATGTCCCAGTCGATGGTCAGGTCGGCAGTCTGCGAGAGCGCTTTTTCCTTGCTGTAGCCACCGGTCAGCTGCGGGGTCGGGATGGTGCAGTCATCCGGGCCCCAGCCGCCGGGCTTCATGCCGGCCGCTGCGGCTTCTTCCTCGCTGCAGTAGTAGGTCTTGCCCGCCAGCTTTTCATACTGCGCACCGGTGACGATGCTGCCGCTGGGATCGAAGCTCAGGCCGTTGAGCAGGCGGCCACCGTCCCAGTTGCCATCCTGGTTGTAGCGCGCCAGGTTCCACTCCGGCACCTTCAGCATGTTCTGGGTGTAGTCACCCTGCAGCTCGAAGCGGAAGTAGTTGGCAGTCAGGGTCAGGTTGTCGATCGGCTTGAACTGGAAGGTCAGCTGGCCGCCCTTGCGCTCGCGCTTCTCTTCCTTCACCGCGAAGTTCACCGAGGTCGGCATGAAGAACTCGCTGTAGTTCTTGCCGGTCTGGTTGTTGAATCCGGACTCGCCCCACCAGTAGTGGATGCCGTCCTGTTCCAGCAGGTTGCCATTGGCATCACGGGCGGTGGTGCCGTTGCCGTACCACTGGTAGTCCTCGGTGCTGGCTTCCATGGTGCGGCTGGTGCGCTTCTGCTGGGTCACGCCGACCAGCACGCCGAAGCGCTCGTCCTTGCTGTGCCAGGAGTACAACGCCGACACCTGCGGATCGACGTCGTGGCTGGTGTCTGACGAGGTGCCTTCCAGGTTGACGTAGCCTGAGTTGGCTTCCATCTCCAGCGGGCGGCGGGTGTGCAGGATCACCGTACCGCCGATGCCGCCTTCGTCGATGCGCGCTTCCGGCGACTTGAACAGCTCGGCGCTGGACAGCATGTTCGACGGCAGCAGGGTGTAGTTGAACGAACGGGTAGCTTCGTTGTTGGTTTCCGACGACGCGACGAAGTTGCCGTTCAACTGGGTCAGGGTCAGGTCGGGCGCGAGGCCGCGCACGCTGACCGACTTGCCTTCGCCACCGCTGCGGGTGATGACCACGCCGGGCACGCGCTGCAGCGCGTCGGCCACGTTCTTGTCGGGGAACTTGCCAACGTCCTCGGCGGTGATCACTTCGACCACGGCATTGGCGTCGCGCTTCTGCTGCAGGCTCTTTTCGATTGCGTAGCGGTAGCCGGTGACCTGGACGCTGTCCAGGGTGGTTGCGTCCTGAGCGCCGGTCGTTGCTGTCGCCTGCTGCGCGGAGGCGCCAATCGGGGCGACGGCGGCGGTCAGGGCCAGCGCGATGGCCAGCGACAACGCGTCGTGGCCCTGCGTACGTGTTGAATGCTTCATTGCCATCTCTCCCTCTCTCCTGGATTGATCCGGTGACTGACTGACGCGGAAACTTGAATCGATCTAATTCGTGATGCCGATCTTGCCTTCGCCCTGCAGATGCAACGAGCGCTTGGCAGATGACGCGGCACGTCCTGTCCTGCTCCCCAACTCCCGGGCCATCGCGATGTCGTCTTGGATCGATCTAAGCGATGGGCGGGGCGATTTTTAGCACGGCCAACGCGCCGACGCATGTTGCTGCGCAATATGGCAGCGACATGTCGTGCAAATGACCCTTCGCGGAAAAATGCTGTAAGCGTTTACATGCGCAGACGGGGTGGGCCGGCCGGGCTGCGCCCGGTACCCGGAGAAGCCTTCAGGCCAGGGCAACAGCAACAGCAACGGCTGGTTTCCTGCGGCATGGCGGGGTGGGTCCGGTTGCGGGGGACGCTGCAAGTACGTCCATGTAAGCTCGGTCGCGCCATCCATGGCGCTCACGCCCCCGCAACCGGACCCACCCCACCTTCGACAGATTCCCGCTGCTGTTGGTAGGTATCGACCTTGGTCGACACGTGGATCCATGCCATGCATGGATGAAATCCAATCGATGATTTCGAAATCGGTAGGAACATCCATCCACGCCTTGCGTGGATAAAATTCGTCGAAATCAATATTTCGGTAGTTCATCGAACAGCATCCACGCGTGGCGTGGATCTACGTGTCGACCAAGGTCGACACCCACCAGGATTCCGACAGATCGCCGAAAACTGTCGAAGGCGGGGTGGGTCCGGTTGCGGGGGTGTCCGCGGCATGGATGCCGCGGCCAAGCCCCCAGGGGTGAGGGCGCTTTGCTTGCGAAGCACTGCTTCGCAAGCGCCCGAACGCACAGCCGCAAGCGGCTGGGCCGGACCGCGGAGCGGGGTTTACGGCGTCCCCCGCAACCGGACTCACCCCGCCCTCCCGCGGATCCCCCGCTTTTGACGTTGACGTTGATTCAGCGGGTGCAGGGCGCAGCCCTGCCGCACTCCCCCCCAAAAAATGTGAAGGCCACGCGGTGACGAGTTCACCGCCCCTTCGGCTAACATTCGCCCATGCCGCATACCACCACGACTCCGCCCGCATTGCAGGATGGCGACCTGCTGGCCGCCATCGACCTTGGCTCCAATAGTTTCCACATGGTCATCGCGCGTTACACGCTTGGCCAGCTGCGGGTGATCGACCGCCTGCGCGAAACCGTGCGCATGGCCGACGGCCTGGACGGCAAGGGTGGACTCTCCGCCGCAGCGCGACAGCGCGCGCTGGAGTGCCTGGCCCGGTTCGGCCAGCGCATCCGCAACGTCCCGCCGCATCGCGTGCGTGCACTGGCCACCAACACGGTGCGCCAGCTGCGCTCGCCGCAGGCGTTCCTGATGCCGGCCGAAACCGCGCTCGGGCATGCCATTGAAGTGGTCAGTGGCCGCGAAGAGGCGCGCCTGATCTATCTGGGCGTGGCCCATGCACAACCGCCCAAGCCCGACCAGCATCGCCTGGTGATCGACATCGGCGGCGGCTCGACCGAGTTCATCATCGGCAAGGGCATGCAGACCCTGGAGCGCGAGAGCCTGCAGGCCGGCTGCATCGCCAGCACCCGCCGCTTCTTTCCCGGCGGCAAACTCAGCAAGAAGCGCTGGAAGGATGCACTGGCCGAAATCGGCCGGGAGTTCCAGCCCTTCGCCAGCAAGTACCGTGCGCTGGGCTGGCAGGAAGCCCTTGGCTCGTCCGGTACCCACAAGGCCATCAGCGAGATCTGCGCGACGATGAAGCTGAGCAAGGGTGCGATCACCGCCGAGGCGTTGCCGCAGCTCCGCGATGAGCTGCTGAAGGCCAAGAAGATCGACGACATCGTGCTGCCTGGCCTGTCCAGCGATCGCCGCCCGATCATCGCCGGTGGCATCCTGGTGCTGGAGGCCGCCTTCCAGGCGCTGGGCCTGCAGAAGCTGCTGGTCAGCAAGGCCGCGATGCGCGAGGGCATCCTCTATGACATCCTCGGCCGTGCCGGCGACAACGACCCGCGCGATGAATCGGTGGCCGCCCTCACCCATCGCTATGGCATCGACACGGTGCAGGCCGGCCGCGTGCAGGACACCGCACTGTCGTTGCTGGAGCAGGTGCAGGAGCGCTGGAAGCTGGATGCCGATGACGCACGCATGCTTGGCTGGGCCGCACGCCTGCATGAGCTGGGGTTGATGATCGCCCACAGCGGTTACCACGTGCATGGCAGCTACGTGCTGGAAAACTCGGACATCGCCGGCTTCTCGCGGCAGGAACAGCAGATGCTGGCGACGCTGGTGCGCAATCACCGCCGCGGCATCAGCAAGACCGCCTTCGATGCCATTCCCGAACGCCTGCTGCTGACCGCACGGCGTCTGGCTGCCCTGCTGCGCCTGGCGGTCCTGCTCAACCGCGCGCATGAGGACGCACCGCTGCCGGTGCTGGAACTGACTGCCGACGACAGCCGCCTGTCGCTGATCGTGCCGCAGGACTTCATCGATGCGCGTCCGCTGCTGCGCGCCGACCTGATCGGCGAGACCGAGGGCATCGCTGGACTTGGCATCCAGTTCCGTCCGTTCGTGGTCTGAGCACGGCGACGGGACGCCGTCCGATCGCTGGCCGGCGCCCGATTACATTTCGTTACAGTTCGCGCAATCGACCGCCAATTCCTGCTGCAACGCAGCAGCTGGCGGTGGCCGTGCCTGTCGCGTCTTCACGTAAACCCCTGCTTTTGTTCATTTTTTGTGAAAACGCCTGATGTGCAGCGACACAAACCGACATATGCCCTTTACATGGCATTAACCAACGAGACTACTATCGGGTCATCGGCTCGGTCCTGGACCTGCCGATTCCTTCGACGCCCACTTTGGCGTCCTTTGCACGACCCGAGAGAGAGAGCTCGTCATGACTTCACGCACCACCGCACTGGGGCAGGCCATCCGCTACGCCCTGGCAACCACTGCCACCCTGGCCGCCCTGCCTGCTTTCGCACAGAGCGGCAGCGCTGCCTCGCCGACCAACCTGGACCGCATCGAGATCACCGGTTCGCGTATCCGCCAGGTCGACGTTGAAACCGCCCAGCCGGTGCTGGCGCTGAGCAGGATGGACATCGAGCGCCAGGGCTTCAGCTCGGTCTCGGACATCCTGCAGAACGTCACCGCGATGGGCACCCCGACGATCAGCCGCGCCAACGTGCTGACCGCCGGCGAGAATGCCGGTGGCACCTACGTGGACATGCGCGGCCTGGGCACCCAGCGCACGCTGGTACTGATCAACGGCAAGCGCCTGGGCATCAGCACCTCCGGCTACCAGGACCTGTCGGTCCTGCCGGTGTCGGCGATCGAGCGCGTGGAGATCCTGAAGGACGGCGCCTCGGCCATCTATGGTTCCGACGCCATGGCCGGCGTGGTCAACATCATCACCCGCAGCAATGTCAGCGGCGTGACCGCCAATGTCTACCACGGCCAGTTCAGCGAGGGTGACGGTGCCCGCGACCGCGTCGACGTGGTCGCCGGCTGGTCCAATGACCGCTTCTCGGCCACCCTGGCACTGGAGCACTCCGAAGAAAAGGCGGTGTGGGCACGTGACCGCGGCTTCAGCCGGTACAGCAACACCGACCGTCACCCGACCGAAGGTTGGACCACCACCAGCCAGTGGGGCCAGTTCACCGGCCTGCGTGGCCCCGGCTGTACGGTCGCGGCCGGTTGCGGCTACTCGCTCAACCGTGGCGCCGACCCGACCAAGCCGGGCAACTACCACCTGACCGATCCGGCCGCGTTCACCGGCGACACCAGCAACACCAACGAGCAGATGCACCTGAGCTATCCGATCAAGCGCGACTCGGTGTTCTTCTCCGGCCAGGCCGACATCACCGACAACGTCCGCTTCAAGACCGAACTGGGCTACAACAAGCGCTCCTCGACCCGCGTCACCGCTGGCTACCCGCTGGCTTCCAACACGCTGGGCGCGACGGGCGCCGCAGGCAACATGTCCATCGACAGCTACTTCAACCCGTTCGGCAACAAGAACGGCTATGCGACGCCGACGTCGGTGGCGTGGAACCGCCGTACCTGGGAACTGCCGCGCGAAAGCACCAGCGAGCTGAAGACCTACCGCGCCGTCGCCGCTTTCGAAGGCACCTTCGACCTGGGCGAGCGCTACTTCGACTGGGAAGTGGGCTATCAGTACAGCAAGAACGAGCTGACCCAGCACACCACCGGCAACCTGCACAAGCAGCGTGTCATCGATGCAGTGGGCCCGTCCTACTTCAACAATGCCACCGGCAAGGTCGAGTGCGGCAGCGCTGCGGTTCCGAAGGCCAACTGCATGGTCTGGAACCCGCTGGTTCCCTATGGCGTGCAGAGTCCGTACGGCCTGGACGGCAACCAGGCGCTGCAGGACTGGCTGTTCCCCGCCGAGGATGCCACGGGTGAAACCACGACCAAGAACTGGTTCGCCAACCTGAGCGGCAGTCTGTTCACCCTGCCGGCAGGCGACCTGGGCTTTGCATTCGGCCTGGAAAACCGCGAAGAGAACGGCAAGTTCATCCCCGATGCCCTGGCCCAGACCGGTGCGACCACCAACCTGGCCGCTGGCCCGACCGGCGGCTCGTACAAGGTGAAGGAAGCCTACCTGGAGTTGAACGTGCCGGTGCTGGCTGACCTGCCCGGCGCGCGCGAGCTGAGCTTCAATGCAGCTACCCGCTACTCCGACTACAACACCTTCGGCGACACCCTCAACAGCAAGTTCGGCTTCAAGTGGAAGCCGATCGACCAGCTGCTGGTGCGTGGCACCTGGGCCGAGGGCTTCCGCTCGCCGACCATCAACGATCTGTACGGCGGCGGCTCGCAGACCTTCCCGACCTTCAGCGATCCCTGCGACAGCGTGTACGGCTCGGCCCGTTCCAACAGCGCCGTGCGTGCACGCTGCGCCCAGGACATCGCCAACATCGATACGTACCGCCAGCTGGACAGCACCAACAGGCCGACCAGCGGTTCGAGCGCGGCCAGCCCGGTGGCGTTCACCTCCGGCTCCAACCCGGACCTGCTGCCGGAAACCTCGACCAGCCGCACGCTGGGCGTGGTGTGGAGCCCCACCTTCATCAGCAACTTCAATGTGTCGCTGGACTGGTGGAAGATCCGCATCGACAACACCATCGTGTCCGACAGCTCGAACCAGATCCTGATCGACTGCTACGAGCAGAACATCGAGTCGCGCTGCGCACGCTTCTCGCGTGATCCGGTCACCGGCATCGTCACCGGCCTGAAGTTCGGCAACCGCAATGCGGGCTTCGCCGAGACCGAAGGCTACGACATGGACGTCAGCTACCGTCTGGATACCGACTACGGCAAGCTGAGCACCTCGTGGTCGACCACCTACGTCAGCTCGAACATCTACCGTTCGTCCAATGACGTTGCCACCGTGCCGACCACCACCAACGGCATCGCGACCAATACCGGCATCGGCTTCCGCGTGCGTTCCAACGCCACCATCGGCTGGGACTTCGAGAACTTCGGTGTGAGCTGGACCGCCCGCTACTACTCCGGTGTCAAGGAGCAGTGCCTGAGCCTGCCGAACCATCCGGACGAGTGCTCCGATCCGGGCGTTTACGCGCCTTGGTACAAGGGCGCCCGCAACTACAACGAACGTGGTTCGGTGACCTTCAACGACGTGCAGGTGCGCTACAAGCTGCCGTGGAACGCCACCGTCTCGGTGGGTGCCAACAACGTGTTCAACCGCCTCGGCCCGGTGATGTACACCAAGCCGAACTCGGTGTACTCCTACTCGGGCAGCTTCGACATCGGCCGCTTCGTGTACATGCAGTACAAGCAGAGCTTCTGATCCAGCGCTGTCGCGACACCATGACCACGGCCCTTCGGGGCCGTGGTTTTTTTCTGTCCCTGAACTGCGCAGGCACCGTCTTGCCCGGCCGTCATCGCGTTGTCGCAAAGCGGTCATGTCGGCTACATCGCCAGGCCCGAGCATGCGTAAAACCGGAGGCCCGCCATGCGCTATGCCATCGTCACCGAAACCTACCCGCCGGAGATCAACGGCGTCGCACTGACCGTGCAGGGCCTGGAGCAGGGATTGCGCGCGGCCGGCCACGAGGTCGACCTGGTCCGTCCGCGACAGGCCAGCGAAACACTGGAGGCGGCGCCGGGCATCCTGCTGGTACCGGGTGCGGCGCTGCCACGCTATCCCGGCCTGCGCTTCGGCCTGCCGGCACCGATCCGGCTGGGCCGCCACTGGCGGCAGCAGCGCCCGGATGCAGTCTACGTGGCGACAGAAGGTCCGCTGGGCTGGTCGGCACTGCGCACCGCGCGCCGCCTCGGCATTCCGGTGGCCACCGGATTCCACACCCGCTTCGACGAGTACCTGCCCGACTATGGCGTGGCGTGGCTGCAGTCGGCGGCAATGCGCTGGATGCGCCGTTTCCACAACCAGGCCGACGCGACCCTGGTGCCTACCCGCGAACTGCAGGAATTCCTGACCGATCAGGGCTTCGAGCGCGTGCGCCTGCTCGCCCGTGCGGTCGACAGCCAGCAGTTCGACCCGTCGCGCCGCGACCCGGCGCTGCGCGAGGAATGGGGCATCGATGGCACGGGCCTGGCGGCGATCTACGTTGGCCGCATCGCCGCCGAAAAGAACCTCGGCCTGGCGGTAAAGGCCTTCCGCAAGCTGCAGCAGGTGCGCCCGAAAGCGCGTTTCGTCTGGGTCGGCGATGGCCCGGCGCGCGAGAAGCTGGCACATGAGAATCCCGATTTCATCTTCTGCGGCATCCAGCGCGGCGATGACCTGGCCCGACATTTCGCCAGTGGCGATCTGTTCCTGTTTCCCAGCCGCAGCGAGACCTTCGGCAACGTGACCCTGGAAAGCATGGCGAGCGGCCTGGCCACGGTTGCTTTCGACTACGGCGCGGCCCGCGAGTACCTGCGCAACGGCGAGAACGGTGCCGCAGTGGATGACGACGCACAGTTCGTGCAGGCAGCGGTGCACCTGGCTGCCGATGATGCTCAGCGCCGCGAGTTGGGTGCCAACGCAGCACGGGCAATGAAGCGGCTGCACCCGCAGCAGGTGGTGGCGGAGTTCGAAAGCCTGCTGGCGGAACTGGCCAGCGCGCGCAGGAGCGGACATGCGCACCACGCCGCTTGAACTGCTGGCCGGTCGCGAAGCCCGGCTGTGCCGCCGCGCCAACCACTACTGCCGGCGTCGTCGCGTGCGGCGCGTCTTTTCGGTCATCAGCCGGCTCGGCGATGGCGTGTTCTGGTACGTGCTGATGGGCGCGCTGGTGCTCATCGATGGCTTCGACGGCCTGCGCGCATCAGTGCACATGGCCGCCACCGGCCTGGCCGCGCTGCTGCTGTACAAAGGCCTGAAGCGCTGGACCCGGCGGCCACGGCCGTACGCGGCCGATCTGCGTATCCGTGCCTGGGTGGCGCCGCTGGATGAGTTCAGTTTCCCGTCCGGCCATACCCTGCACGCGGTGTCGTTCACCATCGTCGCGCTGGCCTACTATCCCTGGCTGGCGCCGCTGCTGGTGCCGTTCACCTTCGGCGTGGGCCTGTCGCGCGTGGTGCTGGGCCTGCACTACCCAAGCGACGTTCTTGCTGCCACCGGCATCGCTGCACTGCTGGCCTCGGCCAGCCTGGCCTGGCTGCCGTTGCCGGTGTGATGCCCTAGAATGGCCGCATGACCACGCTGTTCATCTCCGATCTGCATCTGGACCCCAGCCGTCCGGCCATCACCGACCTGTTCCTGCGCTTCCTGCGTGAGGACGCGCCTGGCGCCGATGCGCTGTACATCCTCGGCGATCTGTTCGAAGCCTGGATCGGCGATGACACCCCTTCGGCCGCAGCCGATGCGGTGGCCGATGCGCTGAACGTACTGTCCGACAGCGGCGTGCCGGTCTTCTTCATCCGCGGCAACCGTGACTTCCTGCTGGGCGAAGACTATGCCCGCCGCGCCGGCCTGCGCATCCTGCCGGACCCATGCATGATCGAGCTGTACGGCCGCCCGGTGCTGCTGCAGCACGGTGACCTGCTGTGCACCGATGACATTCCCTACCAGCAGTTCCGGGCCCAGACCCGCGACCCGGTGTTCCAGGCGCAGTTCCTGTCGCAGCCGCTGGAAGCGCGCATCGCCTTCGCGCAGAAGGCGCGTGATGCCAGCCAGGCGCGCCAGACGGAAATGAAGCAGGGCGACCGGGCGCAGTTCGAAACCGTCACCGACGTGGCCCCGGCCGAAGTGGAAGCCACTTACGTGCGCCACGGGGTGGACACGATGATCCATGGCCACACCCATCGCCCGGCGATCCACACCCTGCAGGCCGGCGGACGCAGCTGCACCCGCATCGTGCTGGGCGACTGGTACGAACAGGGCTCGGTGCTGCGCGTGGATGCCAACGGCTGGACCCTGGATACACTCAGCCGCGAATGATGGATCGCAGGGTGCCAACCAAGGTTGGCATCTACCAGAGCAGCTGCACGCGCCCTGGTAGAAGCCGCCCTTGGTCGGCGCTTGCACTCAGCGGAAGGCCGCGATGGTGGCCTTGGTATTGACCAGCACGCGCTGGTTGTCGGCACTGCTGGCGATGCCCATCGGCACGCCGTTGTAGCTGATGTTCGGATTGGACCAGTAGTTCAGCCGCGGGCAGCCGGCCGAGCAGTCATAGGCCATGATCGTGCGCCAGCGCGATCCGCTGGCCGGCTCATAACGATAGCCATGGCCGTAGGCATACGGTGATGTGCTCGGATCACTGGCGATGTCGTGCCGTGCGCTCTGCAGGTGGCCGATTTCATGGGCGAACGAGTAGTAGCCGGTGGCGCAATCCCAGTACACCGCGGCAAACGCGGTCGCTGCGGTGGAACCGATGCCCGAGGCCAGTCCGCAATAGCTGGTGTTGTTGATCAGCAGTACGCCGACGTCGGCAGCAGTGTTGTTGCGGCTGGTGTGGATGCTGTCCATGTAGCCGTCGCTGGTGCCCCGGAAGCGCGACAGGTCGGTGGTGAAATTGCCGGACTCGGCGTAGTTGGTGGTTTCATAACCGGCCAGCTGCAGGGTGAGGCCTACATTGCTGTTGCTGTACCCCAGGTTGGATTCGGCAACCGCCAACTGCACCAGCGACTGCATGTTGCCACCGTAGGCGGTCACTGCCGCATTGGTTGCCACCACCAGCACGCGGATGGTCGCCGGGCTGCCCGACGAGGCCTGCGCAGTGCCGAGGCGATCATTGGCCGGCATGGCAATCTTCGGCAACTGGTTGTAGTCGGCCGGATGATCGGCCGGCATCCGCGATTCATCCACCTCGACCAGCACGTGGCGATTGCCCAGCGGACGCAGCCGATACAGTTTGCCATCCTTGCGGATCGAGCCGGTGAGGGTATTGCCCGAGCGCACCAGGATCAGCGAATTGCCCGGATCGTCCTGGCCATTGGACGTGGCCGCCTGCAGGCGATCGGATGGCGCGCGCAACTGGCCGTACCAGACGCTGCCGCCATCGGGCAGCGCCTCGACCCTGCTGCGAACGGCCTGCACCTTCTGCCCGAGCAGCTCGAATTCCAGCTGCGGCTGCGCGGTGGCGGCAGCATCGACGCGCACTTCCTGTACGGCGGCAGTGGACGGGGTGGCCAGCAATCGCCCCAGTGCCGGCTCGCTGGTGGCCGATGCACGGCTGAGCACGGTGACCGGCTCGAACAGCGGCGCCGCATGGGCGGCGGCCGCTACCGACAATCCCAACAACAGACCACCTGTCGCTTTACCTATCGATCTGGACATCATCTTGTCGCTCCTTGAAGTGAAGTAGACAGCGTTGATGCAGCACGACCCGGGGTGCCGGGCCCGGCCATCAGGCCTGCGCAGGGCGTGTGAATTCAATAGACGAGAGGAATGGAAATCGCGATCTGTGATCGACCGCATCTGCGTTCAGCCAGGTCAAAAGCGTCAGTACACTTCGCCAACACACGGCTTTCGCGCTACCGTGACGTGGCCACGACAGGGGATGCACATGGCGCCAGCGCAGAACAGCGGGGACACGACGGCTGATCCGGGCCTGCTGCGGATCGCCCTGTTCTTCGATGGCACCCGCAACAACGCGCACAACCTGGCGCAGGGCCACCGGCAGGCGCCACGACCGCGCCCCGCCCTGCTCCGTGCCGACGATGATTCGACCTACCAGAGCCGGTTGACCAGCAGCTACGACAACGGCGCTACCAACATCGCGCGCCTGCATCAGTTGTATCCAGACAGCCGGCGCGCGCCCGGCAGTACGCCTTCGCTGGCGATCTATGTGGAAGGTGTCGGTACCCGCGATGATGCCGAGGACGACCTGATCGGCCTGGCCTTCGGTATCGGCGCCAGTGGCGTGCAGGCGAAGGTGCGCCGTGCGTTGCAGGTGCTGCTGCCGGCGGCATTGTCGGCTCTTGCTGTGCAGTGGCGCGCGCCCCTGCACGGCGTGCAGCTGGATCTGTTCGGCTACTCGCGCGGCGCGGCCTCCGCGCGCGATGCAGCCAATCATCTGCGCGGATGGGACGGTGCGCGCTGGCGGCAGCTGCTGCAGCAGGCGGGGCTTTCATGCAGCGCCGATTTCGCCCTGCCGCGGCCGGTACTGCGCTTCATCGGCCTTTTCGACACGGTGGTCGCCGTCAACGGCGGCCGCGCCGACGAACACCCCCGCATCGCCCTGCCCGCAGGCATCGCCGAGGCCGTGCTGCAGCTCAGTGCGCGCGATGAGCATCGCCAGCACTATGCGCTGACCACGGTGGCACCAGCCCATCCCGAAATCGCACTGCCCGGCGTGCACGCCAACATCGGTGGTGGCTACGACCAGGTGGAGGAAGGGCCCAAGCTGCTCAGCCGGCCGCGTCGGCAGCAACTGCGCCGGCCTGGCGTGGAGGACTACCAGACACCGCCACTGGCGCTGCTGCAGGCGACCACTGCGTACGCTGAAGCACAGGCCGACGCCGAACGCTGGCGGCAGCAGCTGGGGCTGAATCCGAAGGAAGTGTGGGTCGATGTCTGGCACCAGTGGCAGCAGCAGCGGCGCGCGGGCAGCCGCAGCGTGCTGATGTCGCCGGTGCTGTACGTCACCGCTGCGGTGGTACTGCACCGGCGCATCGATTGGCGCTACCAGCTGGTTGCGCTGCAGGTGATGCAGCAGCATGCCGTCGCTGCCGGCGTGGCCTGGAGCGCCAACGCCGCCGAGGTGGCGGGTTGGGAACTGCCCAGCGCGCTGCAGCCGATCGCGCGCCGCCTGATTGCCGGCCAGCCGTTGACCCCGACGCAGGAAGCGGTGCTGCGTCGCCGTTACCTGATGCAGTCCGCACACTGGAATTTCGATGCACTGGGCGATACCGCCCTGACCTACGCCGCCGACGCCGGTGTCAGCGAGCTGCCGTATCGGCCCGGGCCGGGGTTGTTCTACATCAACCGGCCGACGGTGGATGGCAGCCGCCTGGTGTTGCCGAACGCATGAGAACCAAAAAGGGGACGGAGGGGATTAAGTCGTTTGCGGCACAAACGACTTAATCCCCTCCGTCCCCTTTTCTTTCAACCCGCCTGTTCGACCAGGTTGGCGAGCTCATCCGCATCGAACCCGGCCAGCAGGCGTGCCTCGATATTGAACGGCCCGTGCAGGTAGCCACCGGCATACTCGACCAGCAGTTGCTTGAAACGCGCACGTGGCTCGACGCCCGCGCGTTCGCAGTACCAGCGGAACCAGCGCGATCCGGCGGCAACGTGTGCAACCTCCTCGCGCAGGATCACCTCCAGCACGTCGGCGGTTTCGCCATCGCCGACGTTGCGCAGCTTGTCGATCATGCCCGGGGTCACGTCCAGCCCACGCGCTTCCAGCACGCGCGGCACCAGCGCCATCCGCGCCAGGCCGTCGTGCGCGGTCTTCTCACACATTTCCCACAGGCCGTTGTGCGCAGGGAAATCGGCGTACTCATGGCCGTGTGCCAGCAGGCGCTCGCGCAGCAGCATGAAATGGCGCGATTCGTCGTCGGCACAGCTCACCCAGTCGGCATGGAACGCAGCCGGCAGTCTGCGGAAGCGGTACACCGCGTCCCAGGCCAGGTCGATCGCATTGAGCTCGATATGGGCGATGGCATGGATGAACGCCGCACGCCCTTCCACCCCGCCCAGGCCGCGCCGGGGCACTTCACGCGGATGCACCATCAGCAACTGCGGCGGCCGGCCCGGCATGCGGATCGGATCGGCCGGCGGTGCATCGGCCGGTACGTTCAACCGGCCGGCGCGGAACGCAGCGGCGTAAGCCTGGGTCAGTGCGACCTTGCGCAGCGGATCGGCTTCGGCCAGGCACTGCTGCGCGGCGAGCAGCAGATTGCCGCCGACATCAGGCACGTCGATCACGGCATGGATCTCAGGCGCGGCGCTTGTGCTTGGCGTCGTCCGAACGCAGCTGCTGGATGCGCTCGAAGTAGCCCGGCTCGATGCCCGTCGGGTAATGGCCGTTGAAGCACGAGGAATCGAAGTTGCGCAGCGCCGGATTACCTTCGCTCACCGCCGCTTCCATGTCTTCGATGTCTTGGTAGATCAGCCAGTCGCAGCCCAGGTGCGCTTCGATTTCCTCGATGCTGCGGTTGTGCGCAACGAGCTCCTCAGCGGCCGGCATGTCGATGCCGTAGATGTTCGGGTAACGCACCGGCGGCGCGGCGCTGGCCAGGTAGACCTTGCGTGCACCGGCGTCACGCGCCATCTGCACGATCTGCTGGCTGGTGGTACCTCGCACGATCGAGTCGTCCACCAGCAGCACCACGCGGTTGCGGAATTCCAGGTGGATCGGGTTGAGCTTGCGGCGCACCGACTTCACCCGTTCGCCCTGCCCCGGCATGATGAACGTGCGGCCGATGTAACGGTTCTTGATGAAGCCTTCGCGGTACTTCACCCCGAGCACGTTGGAGATCTCCAGCGCGGCGTCGCGCGAGGTATCCGGGATCGGGATGATGGTGTCGATGTCGTGGTCCGGGCGCAGGCGCAGGATCTTCTCGCCCAGCTTGATGCCCATGCGCATGCGCGCCTTGTGCACCGACACGTTGTCGATCATCGAATCAGGGCGTGCGAAATACACGTACTCGAAGATGCACGGGGTGTGTTCGGCCGGCTCGGCGCAGATTTCCGAGAACAACTCGCCACGCGCGGTGATCACCAGCGCTTCGCCCGGCTGCACGTCACGCACGCGCTGGAAACCCAGCACGTCCAGCGCGGCCGACTCGGAGGCAACGATGTATTCGTCACCCTCGGCATGGCTGCGCTTGCCCAGCACCAGCGGGCGGATGCCATGCGGATCGCGGAAAGCGACCAGGCCCAGGCCCAGCACCACGCTGACCACCGCATAGCCGCCCTTGCAGCGGCGGTGCACGCCGGCCACCGCGCGGATGGCGGCTT
>Ga0308165_1001517_pt1 | contig 32095 bp, 32 predicted proteins | sample PhyWR2_FD_201032 | JGI IMG/M metagenome (GOLD analysis project Ga0308165, IMG submission 201032) | Phyllosphere microbial communities from UC Gill Tract Community Farm, Albany, California, United States - DLSLW.R2 | ecosystem: Host-associated > Plants > Phyllosphere > Unclassified | place: USA... | reverse complement strand
GGGCGACCTGAACGCGCGGGGCGTCGATCTTTATCTCCATGTGCAGGCCCTCGACACCAGCACCCCCAGCGGCAGGGCGATGTTCGGGATGTTGAGCGTGTTCGCCGAGTTCGAGAGGGCCATGATCTCCGAGCGCGTCCGGGCTGGCCTCGCCCGCAGTACCAAGCAGGGTGGTCGCCCCCGGCTTGATCCCGATAAGACCGAGAAGATCAGACGATCCCTGATCCGGGGCACCAGCATCAACGAGACTGCTCGCAAGCTTCGGGTCGGGGTCGGTACCGTGCATCGTATCAAGACCAAGATGGCCGAGGCTGCCTGACGTCAGCCCTCGCGCCCCACGCGGTCCAACCAGAGAAGGAAGTCCTTCTTCGACATCGACGTACCCTGTTGGGCTGCCGAAGCCATGATCCGTTCGACGATCTCCTGCGGGGGATCATCCCGACACAGCGGGCAGGTACAGGCTTCCAGATCGTCCGTGGTCAATGCACCGTCCTCGACATCGTACCCAGTCCGCTATCGACACAGGATCGGCAGATCACCGCGAGCACGTCATCGCGTTGGATCGTGATCCGACCACCGTGGAAATGGCTCCCACACGCATCGCAGCCGCGAGCCGCCGCCGACTCGATCAGCGATACGTCGATGTCTTCACCGCCCATGTTCTCTCCAGATCGTAGGAGGCCATCATGGTGACCCAGCCTGCCTTCCGCAACGATCCGCCTCGACCGAGGCTCCACCAACACCGACGCTCATCATGGAGGCACACATCATGACCGACCGCTTCGACACGCCGACCGGCGCAGCGTACCCACCTCATGATGCGGTCGATGATGCCTCAGCCAATGGTACCGACATCGACAATCTGATCGCGCGCCTGCGCGCTGCCCACGATGCGGGTATCACCATCAACGAACTCAACGCTCGACTGGGATCGATCATCACTGGAATGCCAACCGGAGAGCCACCGTTGAAGCCACCCCCGCCAGCGGCGGCGGTGCCGTTCCCGCTACCGGAATCGAACCCGGCCACCGAGGAAATCGCGCAAGAACAACGTCGTAGCTCATGCCCCGGTTCAAAGGTCTGGCAGTCTCCCGCTACCCGCTCCAAGCGTTCAAAACATCCTGAAATGTCACTGAAATCCGTCAGTCTAGCGTGCGTTTCTAGCGTCTGGGTCACAAAAGGTCGATTCGGGGATTGTCCCGGCGTGGCTCGATCTACCAGTTCCGTGCGCGCGTACCGGCCAATCTCAGGACCCCAATGGGGTGCTCGCATGTGAAACGGTCGTTGAGGACCGATAGATCTCGCGCTACGCCCGGCCGAACGATGACTTCGGACATTGAGGCGTCGTTTGAACGTATGCGCTAAAATTTGGGCATGCCCTTCGAACAGCACCTGATGGGTGCGGATCGCGAGGGTTGAGGCAGCCTATTGGCGCAATTATCTAATGATCTTCTCCAGGAGCAGGAGGCTTTAGATCAATTTAACAGGGTCTATAAAGTCTTCAACCACATGAACTCCTTGGAAACCGGGCGGCGCTGCTGATGGATTCGCTGCCGCTGCAATCGAGCGACCCGGGCAGCCAACATATGCATTCAACCGAACCGCACCAGATGGCGGCCCAGCGCGTCCTGTTCGAGCACGATCGGACGTTCAAGGAACTGCTCGGCCAGCGCCATCGCGGTCAGCAGGTGGCCGCTCGGCTTTACCGTGGTGAACGAGCCGCCACCCGCTAGCGCGAAGGGCAGCACCAGCTGGTCCGCGAGGTACGGACCGGCGAAGGCCCCTGACGCGACGTAGCCCTTGAGGCGGCCGGCGGCGGTCTTGGCGAGGCGCTCCCCCGGAACGCCCAACTGGCCAAAGCCGCTGGCGATCTCGGTAACTTGGGCCTTGCGGGCCTCGATCATCAGGATCACGCCGGGCCCTTGATCTGCCGGCAGTTCGCGTACCGAGAACGCCTCGTCCGGCCAATCCGGCAGGTCTTTGCGCAGCCTCGCGATCATGCGCTGCGCGATTTCGGCGGGCAGGCCGGTAAACAGGACCTGCGCCGAGCCCTCGCCCATTTCCCCGCAGTCGAGGCAGTCGATGGCGCGCAGCGGGGCGGGGGTGATGTCCACCTCGATCCGGCCGCCGCCGCGCGGGTAGAAGCCGTGGCGGGTCAGCCGCGCTTCCACCGTGGGGCCCATGCGGTTGACGATCGGCAGGAAGGTGCGCTCGATGAAGTCGAACGGGGGCGCCATCATGTTGTGGGTGCCGCCCTCCAGCACCAGGCGCGAAGGCCCGCTGGCCAGCGCCAACGGCATCAGCACCGTCTGCACGACGAGGCTGGTGCTGCCGGCAGTACCGACGGCAAAGCGGTACTCGCCCGGTTGCACCGTGCCGGGGCGGAACTCTATCGTATCCGAGCCCACCGCAGCGCCGATCACCTCGGCCCCGCCGATCCGCGCCGCCGCCTCCACGGCAGTGACGTGCTGGCGCATCAACCCCGGCTTCGAGCGCTTGGCGCGCACCTGGGTAATGCGGAAAGGCTTGCCGGTGACGAGCGAAAGTGCGCAGGAATTGCGCACCACCTGCCCCCCGCCTTCACCTTGCGAACCGTCGATTTCGATCATGATACTCTGTCTTCTTTGAATGAGGGGCGCAGGTCTGTGGCGGACCCTTCGACAGGCTCAGGGTGAGCGGGGATGGTGTAAGTTACAACCCCGCTCAGGCTGAGCTTGTCGAAGCCTTTGGTCTGCGCAACCGGGATCACCCCTTCACGCAGACCACTTGCTTCAAGGTATGGACGATCTCGACGAGGTCGGCTTGGGCCGCCATCACCGCCTCGATCGGCTTGTAGGCACGCGGGGTCTCGTCGATGACGCCGGCATCCTTGCGGCATTCGACGCCCGCTGTATCGGCGATGTGCTCGTCGAGAGTGACGAGTTTCTTCGCCTGAGTGCGGCTCATCACCCGCCCGGCGCCGTGCGAGCAACTGTCGAAGCTCTCCGCATTGCCGAGCCCGCGCACGATGAACGATTTCGCGCCCATCGAACCCGGGATGATGCCCATTACGCCCTTCGCCGCGCGCACCGCGCCCTTGCGGGTCACCAGCACGTTTTCGCCGAAGTGGTTTTCGCGGGTCACGTAGTTGTGATGGCAGTTCACCGCTTCCAGTTCCGCTTCGAAAGGCTTGGCGATCTGTGCGCGCAAAGCGGCGATCACGTTCGCCATCATCATCCGCCGGTTGAGCGCGGCGAAGTCCTGCGCCCAGCCCACCGCCTCGACATAGTCGTCGAAGTGGTCGGTCCCTTCCGGGAAGTAGGCGAGGTCCTGGTCGGGCAGGTTGATGTGCCACTTGCGCATGTCCTGCTTCGCCAGTTCGATGAAGAACGTACCGATCGCATTGCCCACCCCGCGTGAGCCCGAGTGCAGCATCACCCACACGCGGGCCTCCTGATCTAGGCACAGCTCGATGAAGTGGTTGCCGGTGCCCAGCGTGCCCAGGTGCGTAAGGTTGTTGGTGTTCTTGAGGCGCGGGTGCCGTTCGCACAGCCCCTCGAAGCGCACTGCGAGCGTCGCCCATGCCTCGACGATCCCGGCGGGCGGCGCCCCCCATGAACCATTGTCGCGCTTGCCGCGCCCCACGGAACGCCCGTGCGGCACCGCCTGCTCGATGGCGGAGCGGATGGCCTCCAGGCTGTCTGGCAGGTCGTGCGCCATCAGCGAGGTGCGCGCGGCCATCATGCCGCAGCCGATGTCTACGCCCACCGCCGCCGGGATGACCGCGCCCTTGGTCGGGATCACCGAGCCTACGGTGGCGCCGATGCCGACATGGACGTCGGGCATGGCGGCAACGTGGCGGAACACGAACGGCATCTTCGCCGCGCGGGCGAGCTGCTCGTGCGCGCCGTCGTCGACGGGCACGCCGCGGGTCCACATCTTGATCGGCACGCCGCCCTCGACCTGCCGCAATTCGAAACTGGTGTCGGTCATGGCCGATCTCCTGAAACCTGTGTGCGGCGAAATGGAGGCGGCCGGCCCATTCCGGCCGCTCCGCTTTCGCCTATTGTTGCCGGGTTGTTCGACCGACCCGGCGGGATGGTAATAGCAGGGGGCGTGCCAAATGCCGGGACTGGCCGCTAAATTTCGACAAAACCGCGCGAATCCGCCGTTTTATCGATAGAAGATGGTTCGAGCGTTCGAGGCGTGAAGGCACAATTTGTATATCAGCATATAAGCTATTATCAATCTGGCGCATGAAATCGCTTACCGTCATAGGCTTTGTCGGCTCCACGCTTGATGCGTCCAAGTTCGGCCCCTCGCGCTGGATGAAGTGGCGGCCTTCGGTCGCGCTGACGATGCACGAGGACTTGCGCGTCGACCGCTTCGTCATGATCCACGGCACCGCGCACGTCCGCCTTGCCGAATACGTCAGCGAAGACATCGCCGCCGTCTCGCCGGAAACCTCGGTGGAACGCCACGTCATCGACTTCGCCGACGCCTGGGATTTCGAGGAAGTCTACGGCAAGCTGCTCGACTTCACGCGCACGCTGTCGCTTGACCCCGAGGCAGAGGACGTACTGATCCACATCACCACCGGTACCCACGTCGCGCAGATCTGCCTGTTCCTGCTGACCGAGGCGCACTACCTGCCCGGCCGCCTGCTCCAGACGCAGCCGAGCCGCCGCGCCGATGGCACCGCGCCGGGCAGCTGGAGCGTGATCGACCTCGACCTGTCGCGCTACGATTCCATCGCCACCCGCTTCGCGCAGGAGAGCGCGACAAGCGCCTCGTTCCTGAAATCGGGCATCGAAACGCGCAACCCGGCCTTTAATGCGATGATCGACGAGATCGAACAGGTCGCCTCGCGCACCCGCGCGCCGATCCTGCTGATGGGCCCGACCGGCGCGGGCAAGAGCCAGCTCGCCCGGAGAATCCACGATCTCAAGAGGCTCAAGCGGCAGGTCGCGGGCGCCTTCGTCGAGGTCAACTGCGCCACGTTGCGCGGCGACGGCGCCATGTCCGCGCTGTTCGGGCACAGGAAGGGCGCCTTCACCGGAGCCGCCGCCGAGCGTGCGGGGCTGCTGCGCAGCGCCGATGGAGGTATGCTGTTCCTCGATGAGATCGGCGAACTCGGCCTCGACGAACAGGCGATGATCCTGCGCGCGATCGAGGACAAACGCTTCCTCCCCATGGGCGCGGACGCCGAAGTGGGCAGCGATTTCCAGCTCATCGCCGGCACCAACCGCGACCTCGCCCGCTGCGTCGGCGAAGGGACTTTCCGCGAGGACCTTTACGCCCGCCTCAACTTGTGGACCTTCGCGCTCCCCGGCCTCGCCCAGCGCCGCGAGGACATCGAGCCTAACCTCGACTACGAACTCGACCGCCACGCCGAGCGCGAAGGCGAACGTGTCTCCTTCAACAAGGAAGCCCGCACCCGTCTCCTTGCTTTCGCGGCCTCGCCGGCGGCAAGCTGGAACGGCAACTTCCGTGACCTCGCCGCCAGCGTCACCCGCATGGCGACCTTCGCCCCCAAGGGCCGCATCGACATCGCGACGGTCGACAACGAAGTGGCAAGGCTCCAGCGCCTGTGGTCGGGCAGCGCAGACCGCAGCGATGGGCTGGACGCGGTCTTGGCCGCCGAACACCTCGCCGAAATAGACTCCTTCGACCGAGTCCAGCTGGCCTACGCGGTGCAGGTCTGCCGCGAGAGCCCATCCCTGTCCGAAGCCGGTCGCCGGTTGTTCGCAGCCTCCCGCGAACGCCGCGCCAGCACCAACGACGCTGATCGCCTGCGCAAGTATCTGGCGCGCTTCGGGGTGGAGTTCGCGATGCTGGGGCAGGGCTCTCGATCGCAACGCTGAAAGGCCGTCATCCGCTTCATCAAACGCTTGCTTATCCGACGACCGCCGTCAACAGCACACCGAGGTCCACCTCGATGACAAACGCCTATCGTATTAAAGTTCTTCATCCCAATGCTCTGCAGATCGGCAACCTCTCGGTGTCGGCAACCTACGAGATCGATTGGACGGCGAACAGCGTGCCTTGCCTGGCTTCGGCGGCGGCGAAATAGGCGACACGGCCGGCGTTCAGGCCGCCTATCGGCGCCGTGCCGGTGCGGGAGTTGCGGCAGGATAGCCGGGTGCGCCGCAGCAGTCGGATGGCCGCTCTTGCTGACATCTGCCAGTTCACTACGGCAGGGCGCGCGGCAGGCGATCGGAGCCGCCTGCGCGGCACAAAGTTGAGCGGGACGGCAATGCCGCCCCGCTTTCAATCCTGTTTCAGGCCCGAGGGTCGACGTCGACCACCCAGGTTACGTCGAAGCGGTCAGTTAACATGCCGTAGAGCGGCGACCAGTCGGACGGACCGATCGGCTGCAGAATCGTTGCTTCCTCGGCCAATGCCGCCCATCGCCGCTCAATTTCGTCGGTCGACGATCCGCGCAGCGAAACGTAGAAGGCGTTGGTGCCGGCATTATAGTCCTGCCCCGCGCGCACATCGAACGCCATGATCTTGAAGCCGTCATCGGCGGCGACTTGACCCCAGATGATGTGATCCGGCGATGTGCCAATATCCGGCTGGCCCATTGCGGCATAGGTCATCAGCGTCTGTTCGCCGCCAAACACCTGCTTGTAAAAGTCGAGGGCCGCACGGGCTCGGCCGCGAAAGTTTAGATGGGTTGTGACGGAAAGGCTCATGCTTCAACTCCTGAATGTCCGGCGGCGCTCGCTTTCACCGCCTGACTTCGACATAGCCTTCCCCAACTGCCATTTTCCGTCAGTAGGCTATGTCTCGTTCTGCTCGTCTCCTTCGGCTGCTCCACGCGATGCGCACTCTTCATGGGCCGATTACTGGAGCGCGCCTGGCCGAAGAGACCGGCATCTCGCTGCGATCTCTCTATCGAGACATTGATGCACTGCGCAGCGCCGGTGCCCGGATTGAAGGGGAGCGCGGCTATGGCTACCGTTTGGTGGAAGACCCGGTACTACCACCGCAGATGTTCGATCGAGATGAGATCGAAGTGCTTGCACTCAGCCTTGCCGAAGTCCGCGCCTGGGGCGATCCGGCGCTGGCGCGTGCTGCGGATTCTGTCCTGGCCAAGATCGCCGCTACTCTTCCTGACCTGCGCGAACGGCAATTGCTCCACGCGATAGCGCAAGTGTTCCGGCCGGAGCCACGCTATGCCGCTACCCTCGATCTCGCACCGCTCCGAACGGCATGTTGGCAGGAAGAGGCGCTCGACATCTGCTATGTCGATGGCGATGGTGCCGGTAGCGACCGAACAATCCTGCCGCTCGCATTGTTCTACACGGACATGTGCGTAACCGTTCTCAGCTGGTGTTGCCTGCGCGAGGACTTTCGGATGTTTCGCGCCGATCGGATAGTGGAGATACGCCCGAATGGTGCGAGCTTCCGACCACGTCGCGTCCCGCTTCTTCGTGATTATCTGGCGCATCTGCAGGCCCAACGCGGAGCGCGCACGATTGCGACCGAGACATGAGGGCAGCTGCCCGATATGGTCGGTCCGAGCCGAAACAGCCATCTGGCATGTCTGATAGAAAAAGGGCTCTGCGCTCACGATAAGCGAGTACGGGCCGTTTGGCGGCAACGGGATCAGTTTCGGGCATCTCCATGATCGTTCTCCGGCGACCAGAATGGCCATCTGGAGAACGTTTGCCGACGTGAAGCAGCGGAAATGCCTTGAGATTCATGCCGACCAGCGCCTGTCGCTCACATCCGCGCCGATTGAACAGGCTTCCCGGCACCTCAGAAGCCGAGGCTCAGCGGTCAGGTGTGCCTATGCGCTCGCCAGCGTCCTGCTCGGGCCAGACAACCTCCAACCGGGAATGGCTGATACGCCATTCGCCGCCGATGCGCTTGTACTCGTCTGCATAGAGGCCAAGCAGCAGTAAAGGGTTGGGATCGGGCTTTGACGCGGTTTCGAAGTCGAGGAGATAACATCGTCCTTCTGCGGTATCCGGCCCGGTGACTCGAACCCAGTGATTGGCGACTGCATGGAGGAACGGGTAGCGCCCTTTGCCATCTCGGTCATACAGCGCGAACGCACCTTTTAGGCCCGCTTGGATCTCCTTGATCCCATGCATCACACCAACGGTCACTTCCACGACTGCGTCGGGCGTGAAGACCTGGTCGAGGGCGTCGATATCGTTACCGTCGAGATAGTGCGAATACAGCGTCCGCAGGTCGCGGATCGCCTCCTTGTCGAGGAGCGCCTGAAGCTGGTCGGTCATAGGGATGTCCATGGCAAAGGGTACGGTCTGACGGGCCGGACAAATTCCGGCCCGTCCGCTGCTTCACGCGGAGGCGTATGGCGGATAGTCGATGAACCCTTGCGCGCCGCCGCCGTAATAGGTGTTCTTGTCGGGCGCCGTCAGCGGCAGCTCGTCACGCAGGCGGGCAACCAGATCGGGGTTGGAGATGAACGGCTGACCAAAGCCGGCGAGATCAATCGTCCCGTCCGCGATCAGGGTGTCCGCGCGTTCCCGCGTCATGCCGCCGGCGAGGATGATCGCGGTGGCAGGCAAGCTCCCACGGAAGACGCGGAGCAGCCGTTGGATCTTCGCCGAAACGGACTCGCCCTTGGCATCGCCCATGCCGAAGCCGGACTGGTCCATCACGTGCACATAAGCGATGCGGCGCTCACCGAGCGCGGCGACCAGTGCGGTGTAGGTCTCCTCGATCTCGTCATAGTGCGCCATGTCGAACAACTGCCCGAAGGGTGACAGCCGGATCGCAACGCGCTCCCGGCCGACCCGCGCGATCGTTGCGTCTACGACCTCGAGCGCGAAGCGCAGCCGGTTTTCCATCGTGTCGGATGCGTACTGGTCGCTGCGATCGTTGACGGCGGGGTTGAGGAACTGCTCGAGGAGATAGCCATTGGCGCCGTGGATTTCGACGCCGTCGAAGCCCGCGTCGACCGCATTGGCGGCCGCTTGCGCAAAATCCTCGGCGACGCGCGATACCTCTTCGGTGGTCAGCTGGCGCGGGGCGGATGCAGCGACGAAGCCGGGCTTGCCGTCCTCGTCATAGCCGAACGCGGTGGCGCCCTGCGCCGTTTTCGAGCTGCCGCTGACCGGCGCCTCGCCATTGGCCTGGATCGATGGATGCGAAACGCGCCCGACATGCCAGATCTGCGCGAAGATGCGCCCACCGACCGCGTGAACCGACTGGGTCGTCAGGCGCCAGCCGGCAATCTGCTCGGGCGTGAAGATGCCGGGGTTGAACAGATAGCCTTGTCCCTCCCGCGAGATCGGCGTGCCTTCGCTGACGATCAGCCCGGCCGTCCCGCGCTGCGCGTAATAGAGCGCGATCGTCTCGGTGGCGACGTCGTCGGGCGCGCGCGAGCGGGTCATGGGGGCCATGACGACGCGGTTGGCGAGCGGCAAGCCGGACAAGTCGAAGGAGGTGAAGAGATCGGTCAAGGCGCGTATCCTTTGCAGCGTGTTCGACTCGCCATGTAGAGGGTCGTCGCGAGATAATTCAGAGGCTGCAATTCCGATCATTGCGGTGCATAACGCTCTAATGTCCGACCCCATTGACAGCCTTGCCGCGCTACGCGCTTTCGTTGCCGCCGCAGACATGCGTAGCTTCAAGACCGCGAGCCAGATGCTTGGCGTTTCGTCCTCGGCGATTGGCAAGGCGATTGCCCGGCTGGAGGCGCAATTGTCCGTCACGCTGTTTCATCGCACGACGCGGACCATTTCGCTGACCGATCCCGGCGCCCTCTTCCTCGTGCGTGCACGGCGGATGCTGGACGAACTTCGCGAGGGGGAGATAGAACTCGCCGAGGCGGCTGGCAGCCCTCGCGGCCGGCTACGTGTGGCTTTGCCCTTGGCCGGAAATCTGTTGACCAAGGGGCTCGCGGCTTTCGTCGCGGACAATCCCCTGGTCGACCTCGACCTCGACTATAGCGACCGCCTCGTCGACATCGTCGAGGAAGGCTTCGACGTTGCGATCCGCACCGGCGACACGGGTGATTCCCGGCTCCTGCACAAGACGCTGTGCCGGTTCGGCTGGAAACTTGTCGCGGCTCCGGCCTATCTCGAAAAGCATGGCGATCCGAAGGCAGCCGAAGATTTGTCGAGCCATACCTGCCTGCGCCAAAGGTTCTCGTCCGGTCGCCTGGTGGCATGGCCGCTGCCATCCGCGCCCGGGGTGGACGTGCCGGTCGGACTGGTGAGCAGTCTGATCGATCCGCTGCTCGACCTGACCCTTGCGGGGGCGGGAATTGCGTCGTTTCCCGAATTTCTCGTGCGCGACGCGCTGCACGCCGGCACGCTTGTTCCCATCCTCGAAGGGCAGCAGAGTATGGAAGGGGTTATGACGATCCTGTGGCCCGCCAGTCGCTTCCGCGTGCCGAAGGTCCGAGCTTTCGTGGATTGCATCGCCAGGCACATCGACATGTGAGCGGGCGCATTTGCGGTTAGCCGCTGACAATGACTGTCATGTTACTCTCATGAGCGCGGGGCCCGCCGGTGACGGGCCCCTTGCGCCGCTGCGCCTCAGTTGGCCCGGGGCGCGGCTGCGGAGGCGTCTACCGGCAGGCCGCCGAGATCGGTGACCAGCTTTGTATAGGCATCCAGATAGGCGAGCACGATGATCTGGCCGATCTGGGTATTCTGGTAACCGCCGCCACCGACGCCGCCGAAAGTGCCGCCGAAGAAGCCCGCACCGCCGCCGCCGAAGCTGACGTCGGACTTGCGCGCGTAGCCCTCGGTCAGGGCTTCTTCGACCGTGGTGCGCGAATTGACGATCGAGAGCGTGACGTTGGCCTCGCCCTTCTTGACGTTGAGGCCGCCGGCGATGGCGCCGATGCCGCGTCCGAACATGCCGCCCACGCCGCCCAGCACGCCGCCAAGGCCGCCGCCGCCGGAATTGTTGTTGGTCGAGACGATGTCGGGCTGAAGGAAGTAGTCCGCCGCCTTGATCTGGCCCTTGCCGATGTTCGAGCCCTTCTGCAGTTCGCCCTGCGCTGCCAAGGCGCGTTCCATTGCGCTGTTTTCAAGGCTGCGGCCGCGATTGACCAGGGTGAAGCAGCCGGACTTCTGGACGAAGACGCGCAAGATCGCCTCAGGGCTGCCCAGGCTCAGTTCGCGCCACCACTGGTTGTCGGGCTCGACGATGGCGACGCTGCCCAGCTTCTTGGTGCACATCGGAATGCTCTGGGTGCGGGTTTCCTGCTGCTTGCGGGCAGAAGACCTGTCGGCAGCGAGGCCAGGCGTTGCGGTCAGAGAAATGGCGAGCGCGGCAAGCGCGCAGACAGAGGTCTTCATGTCGATCGTTGCTCCCATTTAGCCGCGCATTAGTGGCGCGGTACGCCCGATCCCCTGGGCGACACGTCAGATGAGCCGAGACTGTGGCATGAACAAATGACGATGTCTGTGACAAATTTTCATCATTGTTCAATTGTTGGCGGGAGAGACGGCCATATTGTCTATGAGGCGGGTCGTGCCGATCCGCGCCGCGACCAGCAGGCGCATCGGCGTGTCGGCGCGTGCATCCAGCAGTGCCAGGTCGCCTGCCTCGCGAAGCTCGGCGTAATCGACCGTGTGGAAGCCGCCGGCAAGGATATCGGCCTCCAGTTTTGCCAGCGTCGCCGGCACCTTAGCCCCGGCTTCGATCCCGGCGATGGCGGCGCGCATGGCGGCGGGAAGGGCGACTGCGGCGGCGCGCTGCTGCGGCGAGAGGTAGGCATTGCGCGATGACAGCGCGAGGCCGTCCGCTTCGCGCACCGTCTCGACGCCCAGGATCCTGTCCGCCGCCGGGCGTGTAAGGTCGAGGTCGCGCGCCATGCGGCGGATCACAGCCAGCTGCTGCCAGTCCTTCTGGCCGAACAGCGCGATATCGGGCAGGACCTGGTTGAACAGTTTGCCCACGACCGTGGCAACGCCGTCGAAGTGGCCGGGCCGCGCTGCGCCGCACAGCCCCTCGCTCACGCCGGCGACAGAGACGTTGGAGGCAAAGCCGGCCGGGTACATCGCCTCCACCGTGGGCGCCCACAGCACGTCCACGCCCTCTGCCCTGAGCAGGCCGGCATCGCGCTCAAGCTGGCGCGGATAGGCGTCCAGGTCTTCGCCCGCGCGGAACTGCAAGGGGTTCACGAAGATCGAGACGACCACGCTTTGCGCATGTTTGCGCGCCTCTCGCACAAGTGTCAGATGCCCTTCATGGAGCGCGCCCATCGTGGGCACCAAGGCTACCGGACCGGATGTGCGCAGTTGCTCGATTGCACGGCGCAGTGGATCAAGGGTGTGGATGATTTGCATTGAGGTTCACTGCTCCAGTATGGTGGGCTTCGACCGGCTGGCGCGCTGGCCTTAGCCGCTGCGCGCTTCTGGGGGCAATTGAATTGAGCTGACGGACCGGCGTAGCTGGTCCCGGGTGAATTGAAACGGTCGGCCCCGCCGGGGCCGCAAGAAGAAAGCGTAACGGTCTCGTGACAGCGCATCGTATCGTCTTCGCCAATGAGAAGGGCGGCACCGGCAAGTCCACGACTGCCGTTCATGTCGCCATTGCGCTCGCCTATCAGGGAGCCAAGGTCGCGGCGATCGACCTCGACCACCGGCAGCGGACCTTGTACCGCTACCTCGAAAACCGCGTGGAGACAGAGCGTCGCCGCGAAATATCGCTGCCCGGCGCCCGCTTCGCGGTCTACGACGGCGACGATCTGGGCGAACTCGACGATCTCGCCGAGCAGATCGCCGAAGGCTACGATTTCCTCGTTTTCGACACGCCCGGCCGCGATGACGTTTTCGCCCGCCATGTCGCCACCACGGCCGACACGCTGGTGACCCCGCTGAACGATAGCTTCGTCGACTTCGACCTTCTCGGTCAGGTCGAGAGCGAGACCTTCAAGGTCAAGCGCCTGTCGTTCTATGCCGAGGTCATGTGGGAAGCGCGCAAGAAGCGCGGCCTCAAGACCATCGCCGAAGGACGGCGCGAGCTTGACTGGGTGGTGGTGCGCAACCGCGTCCAGCACGTCGAGGCACGCAACATGCGCCGCATCGACGGCGCACTTCAGGAACTGTCGAAGCGCGCGGGCTTCCGCATCGCCGGCGGCCTGTCCGAGCGCGTGATTTTCCGCGAACTGTTCCCCTCGGGGCTGACCCTGCTCGACAAGGGCTATCTGGGGGATCTGGGCACCAGCCACCTCGTCGCCCGGCAGGAGGTACGCGGACTTGTTGCCGGGCTTAACCTGCCCAAGCTGGTTCGCGCCGAGGATGAACCCGCGCTCACTGCTGCTGCCCGATGATAAAGCTGATCTGGCTCATCGCGCTGGGCTGCATCGTCTGGCGCATGATGAAAGGCCGCTGGCCCTGGCAGGGCAAGATCGCCGGCAAGGCGGTGCCTTCGTTCGAGGCCGCACAGGCGCGCGCGCTTCTGGGCGTCGATGCCAACGCCGACCGCCGCGAGATCGTGGAGGCACACCGCCGCCGCATCACCGCCGTCCACCCCGACCGTGGAGGGAGCAACGAACAGGTCCACGAGGCCAACGCCGCGCGTGATGTCCTGCTTGCCCAGTTGCCGGTCGACGGGTGAAGTGAGCCACCGCTTCGACCCGTCGGTGCTGCGCGAATACGACATTCGCGGCGTCGTCGGGCAGACGCTGGGGGCGGCGGACGCCTATGCCATCGGCCGTAGTTTCGCCACCGTGCTGCGCCGATCCGGCGGGCACCGGCTGGTGGTGGGCCAAGACGGCCGGCTTAGTTCTCCCATGCTGGAGCAGGCGCTGGTCGAGGGGCTGACCGCTGGCGGCGTGGATACGGTGCGCATCGGCCTTGCCGCCACGCCGATGCTGTACTTTGCCGAAGTGTCAGCCGAAGATGTGCAGGGCGGCATTCAGGTAACTGGCAGCCACAATCCCGCCGATCACAACGGCTTCAAGATGGTACTTGGAGGCCGGCCGTTCTTCGGTGCGGACATCCAGCGTCTTGGCGTCATGGCGGCGGCGGGAGACTGGGCCGGTGCGGGGCAGGACGAACACGCCGGGCGCAGCGAACTGCAGGAATTCCTCCCACTCTACGTCGACCGGCTGATCAAGGGGCTTTCCGGTCTGGATGCAGATTACCTCGCCGCCCTGCGCATCGGCTGGGACGCCGGCAACGGTGCTGCCGGACCCGCGCTGGAACTGCTGACTTCGCGGCTGCCGGGCGAACACCATCTGCTTTTCTCCGAAGTGGATGGGCGGTTTCCCAATCACCACCCCGATCCCACAATCGAAGCGAACCTCGCAGACCTGCGCGCGCTCGTCGCGGCGAAGAACCTCGATTTCGGAGTGGCTTTCGATGGCGACGCCGATCGCATCGGGGTCATCGATGCAAAGGGCCGCGTGATCGACGCCGACCAACTCCTCATGATCTACGCCCGCGATGTGCTGGCCCGCCATCCCGGAGCCACGGTGATCGCGGATGTGAAGGCATCGGGCGCCGTTTACGACACCGTGCGCGCACTGGGCGGGATCGCCGAAATGGCGCCTTCAGGGCATTCCCATATAAAGTCCAGAATGAAGGAAACGGGTGCTCTGCTCGGCGGCGAGACGAGCGGTCATTTCTTCCTTGGCGACGATTACCATGGTTTCGACGATGGCCTCTATGCCGCCGTGCGCCTGATCGCCGCCAGCGCGAGACTCGGCGCGCCGCTGACCCGGCTGCGCGATGCGATGCCGGCGATGTGCAACACCCCCGAGATACGCTTCGCCGTCCCGGAAGCACGCAAGTTCGCGGTGATCGAGGAGGTAAACTCCCGGCTCATCGAAGCCGGTGCCGAGGTCAACGTCCTCGACGGGGTAAGGGTGACCTTATCGGATGGCTGGTGGCTGCTGCGGGCCTCCAACACCCAGGCCGCGCTGACTGCCCGCGCGGAAAGCGGCACGGCGCAGGGACTGGCGCGGCTGGTGGCCGAGATCGACCGGCAGCTGGCGCTATCCGGGGTGTCGCGGGCAGACGTCTGAAGGGGAAGACCTGGGGCCATTGCCCCAGACCCCTTTATCCTCGAGGTCACGCGCGCAGCTTGGTATTGCGCCCAAGGTGAGCCGGGAGACATGATGGCCTGCGGCAGCGAAGTGGGCGCTAGGCCGCTGCACGCGCCGCGCCGACAGAACGGGGTCTGGGGCAATGGCCGCAGGTCTTCCTCTTAGCCTTCCCTAGCCACCTGAAACCCTGCAAACGACTGGTTCACCGGCATCACTTCAAGCGTGTTGATATTGACGTGCGCCGGCAGCGTGGCGACCCACAGCACGGTTTCGGCAATGTCACCGCCGGTCAGCGGGTTGACGCCCGAATACAGTGTGTCCGAAGCCTGCTGATCGCCGCCGTTGCGCACGACGGTGAATTCGGTCTCGACCATGCCCGGCTCGATCGAGGTGACGCGCACGCCCGTTCCCGACAGGTCCGAGCGCAGGCCCAGCGCAAACTGGCGCACGAAGGCCTTGGTGCCGCCGTAGACGTTGCCGCCGGTATAGGGGTAGGTCGCCGCAACGGAGGAGAGCATCACGATCGCACCCTTGCGTTCGATCAGGCCCGGCAGCAGCTTGTGCGTGAGCGAGGCAAGCGCGACCACGTTGGTGTCGATCATGATCTTCCAGTTGGCGACGTCCGATTCCTGCGCCTTGGTCCCGCCCAGTGCGAGGCCGGCGTTGTTCACCAGGCAGTCGATCGCAGCGAAGGCTTCGGGCAGGGCGCCGAGCGCGGCATCGCGGGCAGCTTCGTCACGCACGTCGTATGCGCAGGCATGGAAGCGTTCCGCGCCGAATTCATCGGTCAGTGCCTGAAGACGCGCCGCGCGGCGTCCGGTGCCGACCACGCGCCAGCCGGCGCCGATGAAAGCGCGGGCGCAGGCTTCGCCGATCCCGGAGGTGGCGCCGGTGATGAGTGCGGTCTTCATGGAATGCTCCTTCAATCGGCCGAGAGAACGGCCACGTCCATGCGAAAGCTGCGTGCCTCGCCCGCTTGCAGTGAGATCACGCCCGGTTTTTCGCGGAAATCGCCGGTGAAGCCGAGCGGGTCGGCGATGCCTTGCCATGGCTCGATGCACAAGTAAGCCGCGCCGGGTTTCTGCCAGATGCCCAGCATCGGTGTGTCGGGAAAGGCGACGGCGAGTTGCGCCGCGCCGGCCGCGCCGAAGGTCAGCGAGCGGCTGGCGAGATGGTCCCAGATCAGGGCATCCGCCTCGAACTGCGGGGCTTCGGGATGCAGGAGGCGGCCTTCGACAGGGGTCGCGACAGGCTCAGGCAGGACGAGGCCGGTTTCCGCCTCGATGCGGCGGATGGGCTGGGGCTCGTCCTGTTCGAAGGCGATCATGTGATCGGCCTTGGCCGCGCCGCCGGGCAGGGGCCAGGCGAAGGCGGGGTGGAAGCCGAAGCTGAAGGGCAGCGCCTCCTCGCCGGGATTGGTGACGGTGGCCTGCATGTGCAGAACATTGCCGCCAAGGCGGAAGGTCATGTCGAGCACGAAGGCGAAGGGATAGACGCGGTGCGTCGCCTCGCTGTCGGTAAGGCGAAAATGCACATGGGCCGCGCCGGCTTCGACGATCTCGAACATCGAACGGCGGGCAAAGCCGTGTTTGGGTAATTCGTATTCCTGCCCGTCGATACGGTAGCGGTCGCCGTTCAGCGCGCCGACGATCGGGAACAGCAGCGGCGCGTGGCCGGTCCAGAATGCCGGATCGGCATCGGTCATGTGCTCGCGGCCGTGACGGTCGGTGAGCGACCACAGTTCGGCCCCGAGCGGATTAATCCGGGCGGTGAGATCGCCGGAAGAAATGGTCACGAATTCCATGTCAGCCACCGGCGATCTCCTGTCCGTTCAGCCTCGCAGCACCGCGCCCAGCTTGGCGGCGGCGGCGGTCACCTTGTCGCTGATCGCCTTGAGGTCTTCGTCCTTGTAGCTCTTTTCGAGCGGCTGGAGCGTGACTTCAAGGGCGAGCGACTTTTGGCCTTCAGGAACACCTTGTCCGCGGAAGTCGTCGAACAGGCGGGCCGCGACGATGTTCACCTTGTCCGCGCCCTGCACCGTGCGCACGAGGTCTGCGGCGGGCAGGCCGGCGGGGACCAGGAAAGCGTAATCGCGCGTCACCGCCTGAAGCGCCGGGGGCGCATAGGAAGTGCGGGCGAAAGCCGCCGCGCCCTTTCGGCCCGGAATGGCGTCGAGATAGATCTCGGCCAGGGCCACGGGGCCGTCGATGTCGAACTGCCTGGCTATCCTGGGGTGCAGCATGCCGAAGCGTGCCAGCACGTTCTTGGGGCCGAGGCGCAGGGTGGCGGACTGGCCGGGATGGAACTGCGGCCCGGCCTCTCCCATGACCTGAAGCTTTTCGACCGGCGCCCCGGCTTCGGCGAGCAGGGCGACGACTTCGGCCTTGGCGTCATAGGCGTCAAAAGCAGCGGCCTTGCCGGTCGCCCAGCCGCGCGAAGTCTTTTCGCCCGCCAGCACGAGGCCGAGAGCGAGGCGTTCGTCGCTCGCACCGCCGGGGCCGCGCAGATAGCGGCGGCCGATCTCGAACAGGCGCAGCGCAGAAGCACCGCGATCCAGGTTGCGCCGGGCCGCCATCAGCAGGCCGGGCAGCAGCGAGGGGCGCATGGCCTTCATGTCCTCGCTGATCGGGTTGGCAAGAACCCACAGCTCACCATCCCGCTCGTCCTGAGCCTGTCCAATAAAGGCCTGCGCGGGAGCTTCGGGCAGGAACGACCAGGTGACGGCCTCCTGCAGCCCGCGCGCGGCAGCGGCGCGGCGCACGCGGCGCTCAAGGGTCTGCGCAGGCGTGGCGGTGGGCAGGGCCACACCTTCCGCGCGCGGCAGGGGCACGCTCTCGACCTTGTCGAGGCCGTGGATACGCACGACTTCCTCGACGATGTCGGGCGCGCCGTCGACGTCGGGGCGCCAGCCGGGGACGGTGACAGCCCAGCCGTCAGCCTCGACCACCGAGAAGCCGAGGCTTTCGAGCATGCGCTTCTGCTCGCCGGGATTGACGGTGACGCCGCCCAGCTTCTCGACCAGCGAGGGTTCGAAGTGGACGATCTTGGGCGTACCCGGCGCGGCGCCCGCGCGCACGACTTCGGACACTTCGCCGCCGCACAGCTTCACGATCAGCCCGGTCAGCAGCGCCATGCCGGTGTCAAGGAACTGCGGGTCGATCCCGCGCTCGAAGCGGCCGCGCGCGTCGGAGGTGAGGTTGAGCTTGCGGCCCGTCTTCGCGATACGGGTCGGATCGAAGTAGGCGATTTCCAGCAGGATGTCGGTGGTGTCATCGCCGCAGCCGGAATGTTGGCCGCCCATGATGCCCGCGATATCGTGGGCGCCTGCATCGTCGGCGATCACCGTCATCTCGGCGTCAAGGGTGTAGGTCTTCTCGTTCAGCGCGACGACCGTCTCGCCCTCGCTCGCGCGCCGCGCGACGACGGCGCCGCTCAGCTTCGCAAGGTCATAGGCGTGGGCCGGGCGCCCGAAGGCGAGCATGATGAAGTTGGTCGCATCGACCAGCGCCGAAATCGGGCGTTGACCGGCGGACTTCAGCGCATCCTGCAGCCACTGCGGCGAGGGGCCGTTCTTCACGCCCTTGATGACTCGGCCGTAGAATGCCGGGCAGCCCTCGGCATCCTCGGTGCGGACGGCGACCGGGCAGGGGAAGGTGCCGGGCATGTCCTCGACCGGGAGGGGGTTAAGCGTGCCGATACCGGCCGCCGCAAGATCGCGGGCGATGCCGTAAAGGCCCATGCAGTCCGGCCGGTTGGGGGTGATCGCCACGTCGATGACCGGATCGGCGCCGTGATACTGCGCGAAGGGCGTGCCGATGGGGGCGTCCTCGGGCAGTTCGATGATGCCGTCGTGGTCCTCGCCCAGTTCCAGTTCGCGGGTGGAGCACATCATGCCGTTCGATTCGACACCGCGAATCGCCGACTTCTTCAGGACCATGCCATTGGCCGGCACCGTCGCGCCGGGCAGGCCGAGCACGCCGATCATGCCGGCGCGGGCATTGGGGGCGCCGCACACGACCTGCAGCGGCGCGCCGTCACCCGTGTCGACGGAAAGGACCTGCAGCTTGTCTGCATCGGGATGGCGCGCAGCCGTCAGCACCTTGGCGACGCGGAAGCCTTCCAGCTTTTCGGCCGGGTCCTCGATGCCTTCGACTTCGAGGCCGATGGCGTTCAGAGTGGCGGCGATCTGCTCGATCGTCGCATCGGTTTCCAGGTACTGCTTCAGCCAGGAGAGCGAGAACTTCATCTAAATATCCTTTCCGCTCAGACCGGCGTGCCAACGCCGCCCGAAAGGGTCGGCACGTCGAGGGCGGAGAATCCGTAGTGGGAGAGCCAGCGCACATCGCCGTCGAAGAAGGCGCGCAGATCGTCCATGCCGTACTTCAGCATGGCAAGCCGGTCGACGCCGATGCCGAAGGCGAAGCCCTGCCATTCATCGCGATCGAAGCCTCCAGCGGTGACAACGTGGCGGTTGACCATGCCGCTGCCCAGCACTTCCATCCAGGCATGGCCCGGCGCATCGCCCGAACCGCCGACCACGCGGCGGCCGCCGGTGCTGGAATAGCCGACATCGACCTCGATCGAAGGCTCGGTGAAGGGGAAGTAGCTGGGGCGCAGGCGCAGGACGATGTCGTCGCGCTCGAAAAACGCCTTGAGGAAGGCTTCCAGCGTCCACTTGAGATGGCCGAGGTGGATGCCCTTGTCGATGACCAGGCCCTCGATCTGATGGAACATCGGGGTGTGGGTGGCGTCGCTGTCCGAACGGTAGACGCGGCCCGGCGCGACGATGCGCAGTGGGGCGCCGCCCGGATTGGCCTTCGCCGTCTCGATCATCGAGCGGATCTGCACCGGCGAGGTATGCGTGCGCAGCAGCATCTCGCGGCCGGCGTCATTCCTGTCCGGGAAGTAGAAGGTGTCATGCATCGCGCGGGCCGGGTGGCTTTCCGGCATGTTGAGCGCGGTGAAGTTGTGCCAGTCGTCCTCGATTTCAGGCCCGGTGGCGACGGCGAAGCCGAGATCGGCGAAGACTTCCGCCAGTTCGTCCATAACCTGAGAGATCGGGTGGACGGAGCCGCGTGGGCTGGCAGGGGCAGGGAGCGAGAGGTCGATCGTCTCGGCAGCGAGGCGTGCATCGAGCGCGGCGGTTTCCAGCGCGTCCTTGCGGGCGGCGAGGGCTTCGGTCACACTTTCACGCAGGCCTTGGATTTTGGGGCCTTCGATCTTGCGTTCCTCGGGATCGAGCTTGCCCAGCGTCTTGAGCAGGCCGGAGATAGAGCCCTGCTTGCCCAGAAATTCGATGCGCAGGGACTCCAGCGTATCGAGATCGTCAGCGCCCGCTATCCGCGAGAGCGCCTCCTGGCCGGTTGCTGCATAGTCCACTGGTCGTCCGCCTGCTTGATTAGGGAATATTCGATGCCGTGCTCCTTAGGGAGAAGGGGCGCGGATCGCAACGGAAGAGGGGAGGATGCGATAGTGGAACGCCCAGACGCGAAAAGGGCGCGGACGGCATATGCCATCCGCGCCCTTTTCATCACGCTGCAAGCGCGAGCGGCGTTGTTACGCTGCTGCGGGCAGGGCTGCCTTCGCCTGAGCGATGACGGTGCTGAACACGCCGCCTTCGTTCATGGCAAGGTCGGCCATGGTCTTGCGGTCCAGTTCGATCCCGGCAAGCTTGGTGCCGTGGATGAACTGCGAGTAGGTCAGGCCTTCAGCGCGGACAGCCGCGTTGATGCGCTGGATCCAGAGAGCGCGGAAGGTGCGCTTCTTGATCTTTCGGTCGCGATACGCGTACTGGCCGGCCTTTTCGACAGCCTGGCGAGCGACGCGGATCGTATTCTTGCGGCGGCCGCGGTAGCCCTTGGCCTGCTCGAGAATACGCTTGTGCTTGGCGCGGGTGGTTACACCCCTTTTGATACGGCTCATTGGTTAGTACTCCTCAGTTGAGCCCGTAGGGCGCCCACTTCTTGATCGTCTTCGCGTCGGCGTCAGAAATGACGTCGGTGCGGCGATTCTGGCGGATGTACTTACCGTTGTGGTTCATCAAGCGGTGACGCTTGCCGGCCACGCCGTGCTTGATCTTGCCGGTCGCGGTGAGGCGAAAGCGCTTCTTCACGCCGCTCTTGGTCTTCAGTTTGGGCATTTGCGTCTCCTTTGTCAGGGACACGTCCCGTCGGCCATGGCAGCCCTTTTCGCCAGGCCGACCCGCGAATCTCTTTGAAAAGACTCATCCGTGTCGATTGAAGCGCCGGCCCTTAGTGGGGACGAAGGCGAAAGGCAAGCGCCGTACTCACCGGGCGCCTTACAAGGCGGAGAAAGCCTTGCGGCGACCGGTGCGCAGCCAGTCGAGGAAGTCACCGCCGAGGATCAGCGGGGCGCCGGGCGGCAAGGCGGCGCGCCAGAGATAGGCCTGCGCACAAACCTCGCCCCCGGATGCTATTTGAACGGCAGCGGCCTCGCGGCGGTATTCAGCGCCTTCATAGCGGTCCAGCAGCGCCAGATCGCCCGCTTCAAGCCGCAGCGTGCATAAGGTGCCGCGTACAATCTCATCTTCGGACGCAGGCAGCAGTGCCGGAAACCAGCCGCTGCCGCCGTCAATAGCGTAGAGGCGTCCGGGTATCGTCGCTTGCTCGCTGCGGACCAGACGCGCTGCCAGCCAGTCGCCCATCTGCGTCCCGGCGCGGGGTTGCAGGGTGCCGTAGACGAACAGCGGCAGGGCGCGCGTCATGTTCTCAGTGGTGATGGCAGGCCATCGCCTCGACCACGTCCTCCAGCCGTGCTGGATCGCCGATCGCGAGGACATGACCGTCCGATTCGATGTTGAGCGGCTCGCCGTTCCAGTCGCACATGGTGCCGCCAGCGCCTTCGACGATCGGCACCAGCGCCGCCCAGTCGTGCAGCTTGAGGCCCGCTTCGCAGATGAGGTCGATGTGGCCGCTGGCGAGGAGGCCATAGTTGTAACAGTCGCCGCCCATCATCATGCGCTTGTGATCGGTCTTGGCAGCCAGCGTCATGAAGTGCTGGCCCTCATGCTCGTCGAAGTATTGCGGGCCGGTGGTGGCCAGCATCATCTCGGAAAGCTCGCGGCAGGGGCGGGTGCGCACTTCGGCGCCGTTGAAAGTGGTGGCGTAGCCGCTGGCGCCGACCCAGCGTTCCCCCAGGATCGGCTGGTCGATAATGCCCAGCACCGGCCAGCCATCGACCAGCAGCGCGATCAGGGTGCCGAAGATCGGGCGTCCGCCGATGAACGAGACTGTGCCGTCGATCGGATCGAGCACCCAGGTCCGGTTCGATGCGCCTTCCTCGGTGCCGAATTCCTCGCCGATGATGGTGTCGCGGGGGACTTCTGCCTTGAGGATGCGGCGCATGGCCTCCTCGGCGGCGCGGTCGGCGACCGTTACCGGCGAGGCGTCCGGTTTGCGCTCGGCATCGAGGCCGCTGCGGAAGTGGGGGCGAATCGCCTCTCCCGCCGCGTCGGCAAGGCGGAGGGCAAGGGCGATGTCCTGTTCGATCTTCATGGCGCTGCTGTGCCTCCCCGGCGCCCGTGCGGTCAAGGTTACAGGTTTGAAACCGGCGAACCTGTAAAATAATAACAGGAATCTAGGGGGACTTGCGGTTTTTCCTGCATTGCCGCGCCCTTTCGGCGCAAGTATCGCTGTGACTGGGCATTCGCAGCAAGAGTGGGCATGCAGCGCAAGAACAGCCCTGCGGTGGATTTTACGATCGCGCCGCAACAGGGCATCACAAGGGACGGGCAACCCCTGTCGTATAACCGGGCACCGGCGCCGGACCTGGCACCATGGATCGCGCGATTGTATGTCACGATAGTCCAGGTGCCGGTCGACTACACGCTGTCGTGCGGGTTGTTTAATGACACTGCCTGCGTCCGTGTCCAACTGGCCGGTGAATGGACCGCCGAAACCGCGACCGGGACCGAGCAATATGGGCGGGCGGCGATCTTCTTCGGCCCGCAGTCGCGCCGGATGCCGGTTTCCGTCACCGGCAGCTTCATCAGCATCGGCATGGCGATCCGCCCCGGTACCTGCACTGCACTCCAGGGGCCCCGCGTGGGGGATTTCATCGACCGGCTGGTGCCCTCGGGTGTCGTGGGTACGCCTTCGGACCGGATGCTGGACCTATTCGCGCCGGACGCTTCTCCCGAAGAATGGCTGGAATCGCTCGAGGCCCTGCTGCGCAAGCGGGTGGAACATCTGGGTGGCAGCCTGCCGGACCTCATCTCGTCGCGATTCGAGGAGATCACCTTCCGCGATCCAGGCATGTCGGTCAGCGATGCGGCGGCCGAATGCGGGGTGGAGCGGCGCAAGCTGGAGCGTGTGGTCAGCCGCGATTTCGGCATGGCGCCCAAGCAGGTGCTACGCCGCGCCCGTGCGCTCGACATGGCAAGCCACCTGCGCGGCGTCGCGGATGCGCGTGAGGGGGAAGAGATCGCCCTGCGTTACTACGACGAAAGCCACCTGATCCATGAATTCACGGAGCTGTTCGGCATGTCGCCGCGGCAGTTCGTCAAGACGCCGCAGCCGATCCTGACGCTGGCGCTGGAATCGCGCCAGGCCCGCCGGCTGGAGGCGCTGCGCAGGATAGAACCGGGCCAGAGCCGGCCTTGGGAATGAGGGCGGCCTTGGTCTTCCAAACGAAGAAACCCAGAGCAGCGTGAACTGCCCTAGGCTTTGAAGGTGGTTCTTTGCGGGAAGAAAGTCTTTCCGTCCTGCCTCAGTCGAAAAGGCTGGAAACCGAGCTTTCATCGGCGATGCGGCGGATGGCTTCGCCGATCAGCGGCGCGATGGTCAGGATGCGGACCTTGTCCGAATCCTTGGCGGCATCGGTTGCCTGGATCGAATCGGTGATGACCAGTTCCTTGAGCGCCGAATTGGTCACCCGCGATACCGCAGCGCCCGACAGGACGCCGTGAGTGATGTAGGCAGTGACGCTGGCGGCGCCCTCGTTCATCAGGGCCTGCGCGGCGTTGCACAGGGTGCCGCCCGAATCGATGATGTCATCGATCAGGATGCAGGCGCGGCCCTTGACGTCGCCAATGATGTTCATGACTTCCGACTGGCCGGGACGGTCGCGGCGCTTGTCGACGATCGACAGCGGTGCGTTGTCGAGGCGCTTGGCCAGCGCGCGGGCGCGGACCACGCCGCCGACGTCAGGCGAAACCACCATCAGCGACTGGTCGCCGTACCGGGCCTGGATGTCGGCCGCCATGACGGGGGCTGCGAACAGGTTGTCGGTCGGAATGTCGAAGAAGCCCTGGATCTGGCCTGCGTGCAGGTCGACCGAGAGCACGCGGTCGGCGCCGGCTTCGGTCATCAGGTTGGCGACCAGCTTTGCCGAAATCGGCGTGCGGGGGCCGGGCTTGCGGTCCTGGCGGGCGTAGCCGAAGTAGGGAACCACGGCGGTGATGCGGCGGGCCGAGGCGCGGCGCAGCGCGTCGATCCCGATCAGCAGTTCCATCAGGTTGTCGTTGACGGGGTAGCTGGTGGGCTGGACCACGAAGACGTCCTCGCCGCGCACGTTCTCGTGGATTTCGACGAAGATTTCCTCGTCGGCGAAGCGGCGCACGCTGGCATCGGTGAGCGGCAGCTCGAGATAGGCCGCGATGGCGCGGGCGAGCGGCAGGTTGCTGTTGCCGGACATGATCTTCATGGCGAATCCCCGTGACGGTTCCTGGACGGACGGTCGATGGCGCCCGCCCTGTAGTGATGCGTCATGCGATTGCAATAGTGGGAGGCGGTTTTTCACCGCTACGCGGCGGGGCTCGTAAACGCGAAAGGCCGGATCCGGGACATCCCGAATCCGGCCTTTCGCGTTATCTACCAGTGGCTTGGCCCCGGTCAGGTGCGGTGTTCGCCCCTGATCCAGCGTACCGTGCCCGAACTGGCGCGCATCACCACGCTTTCCGTGGTCATCCTGCCTCCCTTGCGGTGCTTGACGCCTTGCAGCAGCGATCCGCTGGTCACTCCGGTGGCCGCGAAGATGCAGTCGCCCTTGGCGAGGTCTTCCAGCTTGTAGATCTTGTTCAGGTCTTCGATGCCCCATTTACGGGCGCGCAGACGTTCATCCTCGTTGCGGAACAGCAGGCGGCCGTTGAACTGGCCGCCCACGCAGCGCAGCGCAGCTGCGGCCAGCACGCCCTCGGGAGCGCCGCCCGAACCCATGTACATGTCGATCGTGGTGTCCTCGTCGGTCACTGCGATCACGCCTGCGACGTCGCCGTCACCGATCAGCACGACGCCGCAGCCGATGCTGCGCAGTTCGGCGATCAGCGGCTCGTGGCGCGGCCGGTCGAGGACGCAGACGATGATGTCGGCCGGCTTCACCCCCTTGGCGGCCGCCACCGCCGTCACGTTCTCGGTGGGGGTCTTGCGCAGGTCGATGATGCCGTCCGGGTAGCCCGGACCCACCGCCAGCTTGTCCATGTAGACGTCGGGCGCGTTGAGCAGACCGCCTTCTTCCGCCGCCGCCAGCACCGCCATCGAATTGGGGCCGGCCTTGGCGGTGATGGTGGTGCCTTCCAGCGGATCGAGGGCGATGTCGATCTTCGGGCCCGTCCCCGGCGCGCCGCCGACCTTCTCGCCGATGAAAAGCATCGGCGCTTCGTCGCGTTCCCCCTCGCCAATCACGACGGTACCGTCCATATAAAGTTCGTCGAAGGCCTTGCGCATCGCTTCGACGGCGGCATGATCGGCCGCCTTCTCGTCTCCGCGGCCGATGAGGTAGGACGCGGCAATGGCCGCGGCTTCTGTGACGCGCACCATTTCCAGGACGAGAACCCGGTCGAGTACCTTGCTTGCGGGGGTCGTGTTTTCGGGCATGTTCACTCCGGAGTAATCCTGGGAGGAAAAAGGTTCGGATCGCTTAGCCAGAGGAATTTGAGTTGTCGAGAAGCTGGATTTACCTTTTTGCAATCGCAGCCCTGGCCCCCGTTCCGGCGATTGCGCAGACGGCTTCCGCAGGCCCATCCGATGCGGACAGGGCCCTTGCCGAAAAGATGCTGGGCGCCGGCGGCCGGGTCACCCCCGACAAGACGCATAACGAATGCGCCAACCCCACACGCCAGAATGAGATCGTGGTCTGTGCGCCGGATCAGGACCAGTTCCGGATGCCCTCCACCGCCGATTCCGATCCCACCTCGGATCAGGCGCTCAAGGATGGCAGGCTGCACACCCCGGACGTAGCCGGGGGCGGCATCTTCAAGGGCAAGGCTACGGCCACATTCGGCTCTGTCGAGCAGCCCTACATCATCGATCTGTCGACGATCCCGATGGCCCCGGCCGGTTCGGATGCGGACAAGATCGCCAAGGGCGAAATCCGGGCTTTGCTGTCCTCCCCGGGGATGGGGAGGACAGGCTGGCTTTATCAGGCGCCGATGATCTGCATCACCAGCGGCCGCCCGGCGAGGCTGTCGGACCCGTCCAGGATGCGCATGGCCTCGGTTACCGCGCTTTCCGGTCCCGGGTGCGTGACCACCGCGAGGATCACTTCGCCGTCCTGGTCAGGGTCGCCCTTCTGGATCAGGCTTTCGATCGAGACGCCCGCATCGCGCATGGCGGCGGTGATGTCCGCCAGCACGCCCGGACGATCGGGCACGGTGAAGCGGATGTACGAACTGCCCACGCGGTGACCGGACGAAGCCGGCTCCATCGCTTCCAGTTCGGCGGCGGGCATCGCGAAGGCGGGGCCCTTCTCGCCCTTGGCGATGTCGATGATGTCGGCAACCACCGCGCTGGCGGTAGGCCCGTCACCCGCGCCGGCGCCCTGGAACAGCAGGCGGCCCATGAAATTGCCCTCGGCGACGACCGCATTGGTCGCTCCGTCGACATGGGCGAGCGGGTGGTCGATCGGCACCAGATGCGGACGCACGCGCTGGAACAGGCGAGGGGCACCATTGGTGCCGTCGGTTCCGGCCATGCCGATCAGGCGGATGACGTAGCCCAGCGCGCGGGCCTGCTCGATGTCGGCCGCCTTCACGCGGCTGATGCCCATCGTTTCCACCGTATCGAAGCGCAGGCGCGTTCCGAAGGCGATCGCTGCGAGGATCGAAAGCTTGTGCGCCGCGTCGATGCCCTCGATATCGAAGGTCGGGTCAGCTTCGGCATAGCCCATGCGCTGCGCATCGGCGAGCACGTCCGCGAAGTCGCGGCCAGTGTCCTCCATGGTGGAGAGGATGTAATTGCAGGTGCCGTTGAGGATTCCGTAGACCCGCTCGATGGCATTGGCGGCCGCGCCTTCGCTCAACCCCTTGATGACCGGGATGCCCCCGGCCACCGCCGCCTCGAATTTGAGCGCGACGCCGGCCGCTTCGGCGGCTGCGGCCAATTCCAGCCCGTGGTGGGCGATCATCGCCTTGTTGGCGGTGACCAGGCCCTTGCCGCCCGCGATCGCATTGCGGGCCAGCGCCAGGGCCGGGCCGTCAGACCCGCCGACCATCTCCACCACCACGTCGACATCGTCGCGCGCGGCGAGGGCGGCAGTATCGTCCTCCCAGTCGTAGCGTGAGAGGTCGACGCCGCGATCCTTGGTGCGGTCGCGTGCGCTGACCGCCGCGATGCGGATCGGACGGCGGGCGCGGCGGGCAATCAGCTCCGCGTTGGTCTCGATGAGGCGGACGACGCCACTGCCGACGGTTCCCAGTCCGGCAAGCGCGATATTGAGCGGTTCGACCATGCAAGCTCCTTTTCGGGAGCGCGCCGTAAGCCAGGCTGGCGGGAATTTCCAGCGCCTTGGACGATGGCGGTGTCCCAGGCCTCGCCCGGGACACCGTAACTCAGCGCAAAGTGCGGCTGCACACGCCAAGGTCGCCCAGCACCATGCGGTAGTCGGACAGCGCCTGCTGCTGCTCGGCATAGCTGCCCGAGATGTTGGCTCGGGCAGGCGGCAGGTTGGGCAGGAAGCAGGCCAGGCGATACCATTCGAGGGTATCGCGCTGCGGCGGATGATCGACGTTGGCTACGAGTTCTGAGAACGAGACACCCCAAACCGGCGCCGCGCCGGGTTCGTGGCGGACAGTGATCGAAGCCGCCGAATTATCCTTGGTGGTGAAGAAAATCTGCGTCTCGCCCTGTCCGGCAAGGTTGCCCGGTACATAAAGCAGTTCGCGCACGCCGGTGATGCGTGCGGGCGCATCGGGCGAAACCAGCTCGCCCAGGATCGCGCGAAGCCGCGCTTCGCCCCGGACGGTCCACAGCTGCTGGGCGGTCGGGGTGACCAGCTGCAACTCGCCGGGCCGGCCCGGCACTGCGCGCGCGAACAGGAAAACGTCCTGCTTTTTGAGTTTGGGCGCTTTGCCGCGCGCATCGAGCGGCAGGTCAACAAGATAGCTAACCGATTCGCCAAGCGGAGCCTTGCCGGTCAGCAGGGCCCTGGTGTTCGCCTGAATATAAAAGCGGCCATGGCCCGGCGTCAGGCCCGGTGCGCGGGCATCGTCGACCCGGACCATCTTCGCGATCTGCGCCTGCACGACCAGACCTGCCGAATCGGCAAGGTCTGCCACATCGGCATAAGTTACCTCGTTGGAAGCCGCAGGAAGCCCTCCGGAAGCCGCCTGGGCGCTCGCCGCAAGGGGAGCGAGCGCCAGATAGGCACCCGCGAGAAGCCCTGCAAGGTGCTGCGATTTGAAGGACATGAAGGATAATCTCCGTGGAAATGCGATGTCTTATAGCCGTAGTGCGGGCTGTGCACAAAATTGCACTGGATCAAATTCACCTAACGCGGCATGAATTGTGCGTTAACACCTGCCACCGCGATAAGGCGTTGCGCAGGGAAGGCTTCAACGTTAAGAAGCCTGCAAAATGGGGCAAAAATACTAAAAAATGCCCCGCGGTTCGTCTTCCCGTCGGGTTCGTTCACGGGAAGGTAGACTGTCAGCCGTCAGGGTGGGTAATTGTAGTTTCGTCATGGGTTCCTCCCTCCGGGGGAAGCCATGGACGCCCTTGGACACGTCTTGTCGGGATTGGTTTCCGTCAGAAACGGTTCGGGGCTTGGTAATGGAGTGATGCGTCTGAATGGCTTACGCTGACCAGCAAATGAGCACCAACAAGATTGTTGCTCTTGTCATTGTCGCCTTGATCCACGTCTTCGTCGGCTATGCGCTTGTCACCGGCTTGGCCTACAAGGCGGCGCAACAGGTCATCAAGAAGGTGACCACCGTGGATATCAAGGAAGAGAAACCCAAGGAAGAGGAGCCGCCGCCGCCTCCGCCTGAACAACCCGATACGCCGCCGCCGCCCATCGTGGCGCCGCCGCCGCCGATCAATATTGCCCCGGCTCCGCCTCAGGTGGTGACGGTGCAGACTCCGCCGCCGGCACCGCCGCCGATGATCCAGACTGCGCCGCCGATTCAGGCTGCTCCTCCGCCTCCTCCCGGACCTTCGAAGGCCCGCGGTGTAAGGCCGAAGGGTCAGGCTGGCTGGGCTGGTCGCATCCAGTCGAACTACCCGACCCGGGCTGCGCGTGAAGAGCGCGAAGGCCGCGTGGGCGTTCGTGTCCAGATCGGTGCGGATGGCCGTGTCAGCGCGTGCTCGGTTTCGAGCTCGAGCGGCAGCCCCGACCTCGACGAGGCGGCTTGCGACGGTATGACGCGTTATGCGCGTTTCGACCCGGCGCTTGACGACGGCGGCAACCCGGTCTCGTCGAATTACACGACGGCGATCGTCTACAAGCTCAACTAACTCCAAGGCTGGTCCGGACGGCACCTTTTGGTCCTGACCTACTCCTGCATTCTTCTTGAGAGGTATATCGCATGCTTATCGTTGACATCCTTGCCGCCGGTGCGGGCGCGCCGCAGAACAAGTTCGGCTTCATGGAAGCCCTCGAACAGGGCGGTTTCATCGCCTACGCGACCGTGATCATCCTGGGCATCATGTCCTTCGGTTCGTTCTACATCCTGTTCACCAAGTGGTTCGAACAGTCGAAGATCCTGCGCCAGTTCAACACCATCCGCACGACCTTCTGGAAGGCGCCGACCCTGCGCGAAGGCGCTGCCAAGCTCGACAAGAACAGCGCCTGGCGCCAGCTCGTCGACGACGGCCTCGCCGCTGAAGACCAGCATGCCAAGATGACCGATTCGCTCGAAGCACACGACTGGCTGCACGGCTCGCTCGCTCGCTCGGAAGCAACCGTCAACTCGCGTCTCGCTGGTGGTCTGTCGTTCCTCGCGACCGTTGGTGCGACCTCGCCGTTCATCGGTCTGTTCGGTACCGTCGTCGGCATCTACCGCGCCCTGATCGCCATCGGTCTCGCCGGTTCGGCATCGATCGACAAGGTCGCAGGTCCGGTTGGTGAAGCACTGATCATGACCGCTCTCGGTCTGCTCGTCGCGGTTCCCGCAGTGCTGGCCTACAACTACCTGCAGAGCCGCAACAAGCGCATCGCCGAACTGCTGACCGGTTTCTCGAATGACGTTCTCGCGAACATCACTTCGAAGGGCGCCGTGAAGCCTGTTGTCGGTTCCGCACCCGTGAAGCCCGTCGCTCCCAAGCCGGCTGCCGCTCCCGCCAAGTCGTAAGGAGCACGGGAAGCGGACCGGCCCGCCCGGTCCGCCCCCGTACGGGGAAATCGGCGGCGGTACGATGCATGCGAATGCCGTCGCCGGCCCCAAGGCAACGCAAGGATTAGGATAAGACTATGGCGATATCCACGGGCGGAGGCGGTGCAGACGCACCGATGTCCGACATCAACACGACGCCGCTCGTCGACGTCATGTTGGTGCTTCTGATCATCTTCCTGATTGCGGTTCCGGTCGCGATCCAGACGATCGAGAAGCTGCGCATTCCCGTCGTCGAAGCAGTCGAATCGAAGGACAAGGTCGAAAACCTTCTCCTCACCGTCTCGACCACCGACAGCGGCGGCCGCACGGCCGGAGAGCCCGGTTACCAGGGCGCCTCGCGCGGCGGCGAATGCCGTATCTACTTCAACAACGTCACTCCGGTTACCTCCGAAGAACTGCGCGACCAGGCTTTCAAGCGTCTCGATGCAATCGTGAAGCGTGAAGGTGGCCCGCAGGCTCTGATGGCGAACCCGGAGCTCATCCCGCAGGTCCACATCCGCGGCGACATCCAGGCTCCCTGGCGTTGCGTGGCAGGTGCGATCTACAACGTTCAGGTCTCGGGTTATCCGACGGTTGGCTTCATTACCAACCCCGTCGACCCGAACGGCTGACGTAGGCAGGAACAGGAGTAACTTTCCATGGCAATGTCAGCGGGCAAAGATGATGGCTCCCCGATGATGGACATGAACACGACGCCGTTGATCGACGTCATGCTCGTGCTCCTCATCATGTTCATCATCACCATCCCGGTTGCGACCCACTCGATCGATATCGATCTTCCGGTCGCAACTCCTCCGACGGACACACCGCCGCCGATCGATCCGATCAAGAACAAGATCGTCCTGACCCAGGACAGCAAGATCTTGTGGAACGGCGTGCAGATCGACCAGAACGGTCTGGTCAACTCGCTGCAGGCCACCACCCGTATGGCCACCGAGCCGGAACTTCAGTTCCAGCCGGAACCGGAAGCCAGCTATGAGCTGTCTGCCCAGGTCCTGCAGGTGATCAAGGCTGCGAATGTCACGAAGTTCGGCTTCGTCGGCAACGAACAGTTCGCGAACTTCGGCAAGTAAGCCAAAGGTTCAAAAGACTGGTCCCGCAAGGGACACCCAAAAGGGGCGGAGCGATCCGCTCCTTTTTTGTGTGCCCATAAGGTTGGCAGTAAAAGCGCAGTCTTCGGGCCGAGTGCCTCAAGCCGACATTGTCGGAGGTGCCGAGGGCGCTGCCGCTCCGCTTCAACTCTCTTCCGGATCCACCCGCATGGCGACCGAAGCCAAGCTCTCCGCCTCGAACAGCAGGTCATCGTCCGCTGCCCCGGACGGCATGCTTTCGCGCCCGATCATCGACAGCGCCGGGACGGATAGCGGGCTGATCCGCTCCAGCACGACATGGTCCACCTCGCGCGCGGCCCGGTCGAGAACGTCGGCAACGCGCGCCACATCGGTCATGCGTGCGCGGGCATCGGCCCATGCCGCTTCGATCAACAGGTGATCCGGCTCGTACTTGCGCAGAACGTCGTAAATGAGGTCGGTCGAGAATGTGACCTGCCGCCTCGACTT
>Ga0308165_1001516_pt1 | contig 32096 bp, 26 predicted proteins | sample PhyWR2_FD_201032 | JGI IMG/M metagenome (GOLD analysis project Ga0308165, IMG submission 201032) | Phyllosphere microbial communities from UC Gill Tract Community Farm, Albany, California, United States - DLSLW.R2 | ecosystem: Host-associated > Plants > Phyllosphere > Unclassified | place: USA... | reverse complement strand
TATATCAATTCTATAAGAACGTCTTTGATAAACACTATCGTTTATTTCTAATACAAGTTTAAGGCTAAACCGGGTTCCGTCAAGCTTCTATTTAGTGAGTGGTATTAATAATTGAGTAAACGGTAAATTTTCTATTTTAAAGGTATAGAAATAGATACTGTAGTACCATTTGTTGTGTTCTGCTTCACGTTTAAGTGTATAGGTTTTGCTCCAATCTGACCTAAAAGGTGCAATCTTTCTTTGGTTAACTGCATGCCCTTGCTAATATGGGTATCCTTTTTCTCCTTTAAAGAGTTATCGATCCCGATCCCATCATCAATAATTTCGATGTTCAAGTAAAATTTATCCTGTAGTTTAATGTTGATCTGGATTTCACCGCCGGTTTCTTTTGGCATAATGCCGTGCCAAATTGCATTTTCTACATAAGGCTGCAACAGCATAGAAGGGATAAAGGTTTCTTCTTTATCGATCTCTTCATCAATATTAAAAATGTATTCGAGCTTATCGCCAAAACGGTTTTTTTCCAGTTTTAGGTATAAATTTAAATATTCCAGTTCTTCTTCTAAAGAAATATAACTTTTAGTACAGATTTCTAAATTTTTTCTGATCAGCCTTGCAAAGCCCGTTAATACCTTATTTGCCGAGGCTGTATTCTGGGTATTGATATAATGCTGGATGGAATTCATCACATTAAATACAAAATGTGGGTTCATCATGGCCTGTAATGCCTGTTGCTCGAGCATAAGCACCTTGTTTTTTAACAGCAGTTGTTCTTGTTCCTTATCTTTCTGCTTGCGGGTAATGTAAACGGCCACTTTGTAAAAAATATAGGCTACGAGCAATATCAAAATCGACAAGAACCATAAGCTCTGGTAAAAATGTTTTTTAATGGTAAAGGAGATTTTTGCCGATTCGCCCCATGTGCCGTTCTGGCTTTTTGCACTTACTTCAAAAACATAATCGCCGGGTTGCAGGGAAGAGAAATCCAAACGCCTGGTTCTGGTTTCTACCCAGGCCGAATTTTCGTTTAAACGGTAGCGGTAGGTGATGTCGCTGGTGGTAAAATCAACGGCACTAAAGGTAAACAAAATGGTGTTGTTGCCCGTTTCGAAGTTAAAATTGCCCTGATCAACCGGTAAGCGTTCGTTATCCTTGATAATGGAGGTAACGTAAACCTTTGGCAGGTTTTTAATGATGTTCTTATTGTTGTATTTAAATAAGATTAACCCCTTATTGGTTGCAAAATAGGCTGTACTGTCATCAATGAACAAACTGTTGATATCATCGCTCAGCAGATCTTTTCCGTAGTCGAAATTGGCCACGGTTGGCCGATCCGGATAATCTGCAATTTTGTTCACACCCTTATTGGTTAAAACCCATATCTCACTGTTTTTTACAAAAATTTTGGTGCAGATATTATTGGTCAGCCCGTCTTTTTGCCTAATCTGCCTGGTTATCTGGCTATTTTTATAAAAAATCAGCCCATAACCATCGGTAGCCAAAATTAAGGTACCATCGGCCAGTTGTTGTATATCATTTATCCTTTTGGTAAGCAGTGGATGGTTTTCGTAATGTTTGATCAGTTTCCCTTTAGAAAATTGAGATAAACCGTTAATGTTCGAAAACCATAAACTGCCTTCGCGGTCGTAAAATACATGGTAGGAGCGGTCTTTAAAAAAATCTTCTTTTTCGCGGTATTTAGCCGCATTAAATTCAAATTTATTTTTCCTGTCGGATAAGAAAACAACACCTGACGATAAAGCGAGGGCCAAATGATCGTTGTTTTCGCTCACACTGAAGTGTTTGATCACAAACATAGAGTTGTTCGATTCCTTTAGATACTTTACCTCGTTAGTACCGTTATAGATGTTTTTAAAAACGCCCATTCCATAATCGGAGGCAAAATAAATGGATTGTTCTTTTGGATCGAAGGTAACCTGCTTTATGGTTTTGTATTTCTTAAAATCGTCTAATCCGATTTCATTTACCTGATAATTATTAATGGTTAACACATCAATAACGGCATCATCTGTACCCAGCCAAAGCCGGTTTTTTCCATCTTTTGTAATACTTTTGATCACATTGCTGCTTAAACCCGATTCTGCATCAATAATGGATAACCTGTTGTTTGCGTTTGGAAGCATATAAATGCCCTGATTGGTGGCAAACCACATATTTTGGTTGCTGTCTTTAATAACTTGATTTACAGATATATCTTGTAAATATTGAACCGTTTTTCCACTTTTATCTAAAGCAAAGGCGCCATTTGCATTCGATAGCCATACTTCTTTATTGGTGTTGTCGTAATAAAAATACCCCGACATGTTTTTGATCAGGTTCTGAGGGATAGGAATGAGGTCGTTAATGGTTCCGTGCCTTAATTGTTTTAGTCCTGCGCCATCTAGATAAAACAAAGATCTGTGCGGAGAGTTGGCAGCCGTCATGTAAGATAATGGCTGCACTTTGGATCTGATTACTGAAAAAGTTTTGCCGTTAAACTTTTGTACGCTTAAATCGCTGTAGGCAAATATATTGCCCTGCTCATCTTCATGGATAAAAGCGTTGATGAATTTATCGTTTAAATTTGGGGAAATGTATTTTTTGATCGTTTTTCCATCCCAGCAAACAATCAGGTTGGCATTTGTTCCCAGCCAGATCTTTCCCGATTTATCAACAAGAAAGGAAACAATTACCGTATTAAAATTGAGTTTTTTTAGTAACTCATCGTTATCCTGGTTATAAAATTTCCCTTCCTTTAAATAACTGAGCTGACCATTTAACGCAAAAAACCACAGGCGCCCTTCCTTATCCTCTTTCATCTGCAGGATCTGGGTATCGGGCAAGCCATCTTCAATCGTAAAATTCTGAAAGTTTGTACCGTCGAAACGGCTCAGTCCATTATCTGTTGCAATCCAGATGAAACCTTTTTTATCCTGTAAAATATAATAGCAGTTGTTGCTGGCTAAACCGTTTTTAGAGGTGTAATGCGGAAGGTATGTGGTTTGTGCAGAGGTGTTTTGCGAAATACCGACAGTAAGTGCCAAAAATAAAAAAGCAATAAAAATTCGTCTGAAGTTTGACTTCAGCATTGCTTTTCGGGCTAAAATTTGTCGTTTTATGCAAAGTTTAATGATCACTGTTGGCTTTTGTAAATAATTTTATTTTTTCAAAAAAATCGCTTGCCCTTCTTCTGGATATGTTAATGCTTTCGCCGTTTTTTAGGTAGACCTGAAGTCCGTTTTTCGAATTATACTCTTTTAAATGGTTCAGGTTGATGATACTCGATTTATGGATCCTTACAAACTGATCGCCTGGTAAAAGCTCTTCAAATTCGCGTAAAACTTTCGAAACCGTAATTTTATCGTGGTTGTTTAAATGTACAATGGAGTAATTGCTGTCGGCTTCGATATAGATAATATCGTCGATATCAATCATTTTAAAACCTTGTCCGTAAGGAAGGGTAAGTTTCTTAATCTCTGAGCGCGAACTTAAACTGGAGGCCAGGTTGTTGATCCTTTCGTCGTTTTCATTTTGGCCTCTAAACATTTTGATATGCTGAAAAACCTTATCAACAGCGGTTTTAAGTTCATCGATATCAATCGGTTTCAGTAAATAATCGAGTGCATTTGCTTTAATGGCTTTTAGTGCATATTGATCATAAGCAGTAGTAAATATCACAGCTGCATTATGCTTTTGGGCATCCGGAATAAGCTCGAAACCGTTACCGCCAGGCATGGCAATATCCAGAAAAATTAAATCGATGGGATGATGTGCTAGAATATCTTTCGCTTCTGCCACAGACCTCGCTATACCGGTAATTTCTACCTGTGGGCAATTCTGTTGCAGTAAAAAAAATAACGACGATCGGGCAAACTCCTCATCATCAACAATAATGGCTTTTAATGTAGTCATGGCTATAGGTTGGTGAATGTATTAAAATGCGCTTATAAAAAAAAATGCAAATTGAAAAAACCAGTGTTCTGATTGTCACGTATGTATCATCAAACGAATTCAAAACCACTAAACATAGATTACTATGAAAAACAATGAACTAGAAACAAAAAGTGAACTTCGGGAAGAAAGTTTATTTGACAAAACTGTAGGCAGAAGATCTTTTCTTCAGTATGCAGGTGCTGGCGCTGCGGGTATTGCCTTGGTAGCTGCCGGTTGTAAAAAAGACAGAGGTTACGAAAACCCAACAATGAACGGCGGAGTAACTTTAGATTTTAAAGATGATTTTGGTGTATTAAATTATGCTTATGCTTTAGAGCAATTAGAAGCAGCTTTTTATGTTAAGGTTGCATCAGCTCCACCAGCAAGTTTTACTGCTGCTCAAAAAGCATATTTCCAGGATATTCAGTTTCATGAAATTGCACATAGAGAATTTTTTAAAGCTGCTTTAACTACTGCCGCAATTGGAAGCTTAGAAGTAAATTTCTCATCAATTGATTTTACAAGTGCATCGAGTGTTTTAGGTACCGCAATGGCCTTTGAAGATTTGGGTGTTGCCGCTTATAATGGTGCTGGGATACGGTTAAAAAATACTACCTATTTACTGTTAGCAGGTAAGATTGTTTCTGTCGAGGCACGTCATGCATCTTATATTAGAGATTTGGTTTCTCCAGGTACCTTTGCATCATCGCCACAAGTGGCTACTGATACAGGTTTAGATATGGCAATGACGCCAGATAAAGTTTTAGCTATTGCTGGAGCTTATGTTAAAACCAAAATAAGTGTAATTAATCTTTAATCTTAAAACTAAGCGATCATGAATATTGTAAACATATTAGAAGAAATTGAAAAAGTTGATGGTGATATCTATGAAAGATTGAGTCCACGACGTAAAGCAATGCAAGAATTTTTTAATGTTGGTAAAAAAGTAGCTTTGGCGTCAGTTCCATTGGCTTTAGGATCAATGTTTAAAAAGGCTTACGGCCAAACAACTATACCAACTGCAATTGCAGATGTTTTAAATTTTGCCTTGGCACTAGAATATTTAGAATTTAATTTTTATAACCATGCTGTGGTGGCTGCGCCTGGTTTAATTCCAGCATCAGATTTGGCTGCAATTACGTTAATCCGCGATCACGAAAAGGCACACGTGGCTTTATTAGCCGGTACATTGGGTAGTGCGGCAAGACCAGCAATTCCTTATGCCGACACTGATTTTACAGCAAATAATACTTTTCCAACTGTATATACCAATTACGGAACATTTTTAGCCGTTGCACAAGGATTTGAAGATACTGGAGTTAGGGCATATAAAGGCCAGGCTGGTGTTTTAGTGGGTAATCCTTATTTAACAGTTGCATTGCAGATACACTCAGTAGAAGCTCGTCACGCAGCAAAAATCCGTACTTTACGTACTATATTGGCTAATAGTGCATCAACGGTATATAAACCATGGGTTAGCCTTGGTGCATCTGGACAAGCAAATGATTCTGGAGTTCCTCAAGTTGATGCAGTGTATGCAGGTGAAGATTTAACAGTACAGGCAGGGGCAAATATTGTAGGTATTGGTGGCAATGCAGGTATAACAAAAGCAGCAGCTGTTGAATGTTTCGATGAGCCTTTAGATAAAGCTAGTGTAATTACAATTGCGAACTTGTTTTTACAGCCTGGCAAAAAATTATAATCATAAACCAAAATATTTACATTATTGATTAGGTAATGTTTAGTTTAAGGTAGGGAGGTAGAACTTAGGTTTTACTTCCCTTTATTTTTTAATGAGGGCATGATTGGGTTAGAGAATGATCGAATGGAAGAATGATTGATCGCTCTTTTTATTCAAAACTCAATCATTCACCAATTCAATTATTACTCTTAATAAGTAATCACCTGTTCTTCTAAATGTTCGGGTAAATCCCTGTAATTGTATTTTTGTCCTCGGAGTTGAGGTTCAAAACCTGCTGCCTTGATAGATTGTTGTATGCCGTTAGCCGTAAAACGGTGTGGTGCACCAGCAGCGGATACTACGTTTTCTTCGATCATGATCGATCCGAAATCGTTTGCACCAGCATGTAAACATAGTTGAGCAGTTGTTTTACCAACAGTTAACCAGCTGGCCTGGATGTTTTTAATATTAGGCAGCATAATGCGGCTTAAAGCAATCATGCGGATATATTCATCTGCAGTTACATTGTTGCTGATGCCACGGAGTCTTTTTAATAAAGTACCATCATCCTGAAAAGGCCATGGAATAAAGGCCAGAAATCCGTTTGCATCGGCTGGTTTTTCGCTCTGTACCTGGCGGATCCACACCAGATGTTCGAAACGTTCTTCGATGGTTTCTACATGTCCGAACATCATCGTTGCCGAAGTGGTAATGTCTAATTGATGGCAGGCACGCATTACATCAAGCCATTCTTGTCCGCCACATTTACCTTTCGAGATTAAACGCCTCACACGGTCGTTCAAAATTTCTGCACCTGCACCTGGTAGCGAATCCATACCAGCTTCTTTTAAGGTTTTTAAAACCTCAGTATGTGTTATGCCTTCGAGTTTTGCCACGTGTGCAATTTCCGGCGGACCTAAAGCGTGCAGTTTTAAATCTGGGTATAATTCTTTTAGTTTTTTAAAAAGATCGGCATAAAAAGCCAGCCCTAGATCGGGGTGGTGCCCACCCTGCAATAACAACTGATCTCCACCTAAACGAAAAGTTTCTTCAATCTTTACTTTATAAGTTTCGATATCGGTAATATAACTTTCATCGTGGCCAGGGCGGCGGAAAAAGTTACAGAATTTACAATTGGCAATACAAACATTGGTTGTATTAACATTACGGTCGATCTGCCAGGTTACTTTGCCGCTCGGTACCTGGATTTTTCTAAGCTCATTCGCCACAAACATCAAAGATGCGGTATCGGCATGATGGTATAAATGTACACCTTCTTCGAGGCTCAGAAAATCAAAATGTAGTGCCCGTTGCAGTAAATCGGCTGTATTCATAGTACAAAGATAAGTAAAAGGGAGGGAAGGTTGAAGGCGTATGGTTTAAGGTTTGTAAAAAAAAATAGAGATTACTGACGGGAGACAGGTTGGCGAATAGCGTTTGGCGTAGAATTTTAATTATCCATCATCCGTTTGCCATTTTACATTCTCCATCATTTTCCACCTTTCAATTTCCCTTAAAATAATATCTTTACCGTTCTAATAAATACTATGGTAGATTTTAATCGTTTTACACTGGCCAATGGGTTAAAAGTTTTGGTGCATGAAGATGCAACCACTCCGATGGCAGTTTTAAATATTTTATATGATGTAGGTGCCCGTGATGAGGACCCTGAAAAAACTGGTTTTGCCCACTTATTTGAGCATTTGATGTTCGGTGGATCGGTAAATATCCCAAATTATGATGAACCTTTACAGCGCGTAGGGGGTGAGAACAATGCTTTTACAAGCAATGATATCACCAATTACTACATTACACTGCCTTCAGAAAATATAGAAACAGCATTTTGGTTGGAAAGCGACCGCATGCTGAGCCTGGCTTTTTCTGATAAAAGTTTGGATACACAGCGCAATGTGGTGAGCGAAGAGTTTAAGCAGCGTTACCTTAACCAGCCTTATGGCGATGTTTGGTTAAAATTACGCCCTTTGGCCTATAAAAAACATTCCTACCGTTGGGCTACAATCGGAAAAGAACTTTCGCATATCGAAAATGCCACAATGGAAGATGTTAAAGCATTTTTTAAGAAACATTACACTCCGCAAAATGCAATTTTGGTAGTGGGTGGAAATGTGAAAACCGAAGAGGTGAAAAAACTGGCCGAAAAATGGTTCGAACCTATTCCGGCGGGCGAAAAATACATCCGTAACCTCGTTCAGGAAGACCCACAAACCGAAGCCAGGCAGGAAACTATTAAGGCAAACGTGCCTTTAAATGCAATTTATATGGCTTTTAAAATGCCAGGAAGATTAAGCGGGGATTATTATGCGTTCGATTTATTATCGGATATTTTATCGCGCGGACAATCCTCACGCCTGTATAACAGTCTGTTAAAAGAGCAGAAACTTTTTAGCGATATCAACGCTTATATTTCGAGCAGTTTAGATCCTGGTTTATTTATTGTTGAAGGTAAATTGGTAGAAGGTGTAACCATAGCAACTGCAGAAAAAGCAATTTGGGCAGAACTGGAAAAATTAAAGGCAGAAATGGTATCGGATACCGAATTAACCAAAGTAAAGAACAAAGTAGAATCGGTGCTTGTGTTTTCTGAAATGAGCTTGTTGGATAAAGCGATGAACCTTGCTTATTACGAGCTTATAGGCGACGCAGCTTTATTGAACCAGGAAACAGAAGCATTTTTAAAGGTAGGGGCAGAAGATATTAAACGGATTGCCAACGAAACTTTCAACTCAAATTCATCATCAACTTTGTACTACTTAACCGAAGAAAATGCTTAACAGACAACAAGCGCCTGATTTTAAGCAGGTATCGACTATAAATTTTATCCATCCCGAAAAGAAACTATTGGATAACGGTGTACCTGTTTTTACCATTTATTCAGGAGAACAGGATCTGGTACGTATCGAATTTATTTTTGAAAACGTAAACTGGAAGCTTGAAAAACCCTTACAGGCAATAGCAGTAAGCACTTTAATCAACAATGGAACAAATAAATTAACCGCAAAAGAAATAGCCGAACAAATTGATTTTTATGGTGCATTCTTTCAAACAGAATACCTTCAGGATCAATCTACGGTTATACTTTATACTTTAAACAAACATTTACATTCGGTTTTGCCAATTGTGAAAGATGTTTTGTCTGAAAGCCAGTTTCCACAGCAAGAACTTGATATTTATATTCAGAACCAGAAGCAAAAACTACAGGTAAACCTGAAAAAAAATGATGTGCTTTCGAGAAAAGAATTTGCAAACGCTTTATTTGGTGATACTGCTTACGGTGTTAATATAAATGCAGCACATTACGATGCCTTGCAACGTGAAGACCTAATTGAGTATTTTAAAGCAGCCTATGCCCCGAATAACTGCACCATTGTGATTTCTGGAAAGTTTGATGAGCATGGCTTTAACCTTTTAAATAATGCTTTTGGCAGGGATTGGGAAAAAAGTAATGCGGTAAAGAACGTTTTCAGTTTTACTGCTACGGATAAACAGGAGGTATATGTAGAAAAGCCAGAAGCACTGCAATCTGCCATCCGCATCGGCCAGTTGGCGATTAACCGCAAACATGAAGATTTTTCGGGCCTGCAGATTTTAAATACCGTTTTAGGCGGATATTTTGGTTCGCGGTTGATGAACAATATCCGTGAAGATAAGGGTTATACATATGGCATTGGCTCCGGAATATCTTCACTACAGCAAGCGGGCTATCTCTTTATCGCTACAGAAGTTGGTGCTGAAGTATGTTCGGCGGCTTTGACCGAAATATACAAGGAAATAGAGTTACTAAAAAATGAACTGGTAGGGGATGACGAACTGAACCTGGTTCGGAATTATATGCTAGGCTCCATGTTAGGCAGTTTGGAAAACGTGTTTTCGCACGCCGATAAATTTAAGAACATCTATTTCTCGGGATTGGATTACGATTACTACACCAAATACATCGAAAAAGTAAAAACCATTACTGCTGAAGAATTATTGGCATTGGCCAACAAATACTTCACAACTGATCATTTTACAGAGGTAGTGATCGGTAAGAAATAATTTTAACCAAGAAGTCAAGTTTCAATCTCCGTTCGTCATACTGAACTTGTTTCAGTATCTGTAAAACTAAAACTGAAACTTGACTTTTTACCAAATTACCTATACTGGCATAAATAAGCGGTTTGTACGGTTGTTTTTACTTTGAAAGAAGAATTTGCCGGCACTTCGAAATTGCTCCCTGCCTTAATGCTCTGCCATTCTGTATTATCTGGTAAGAGTGCGGTTAATTCACCTTCAATAACATGCATAATTTCTTTTTGGGCAGTACCGAAAGTATATTCGCCCGGATTTATAATACCAACGGTCGATTTTCCTGCTGTAGTTTCGTATCCTAACGATTTAACGTTTCCATCAAAATATTGATTTTCTGTAATCATATTATTATAAGGTTTTTGCCAAAACGGCTTTTTGTTTATCTGCCTGGTATATCTTTTTATAAAAATCAACATACTCGCCATATTTTTCGGGCGGGTATTTTTTATCGTTCATGCTCTGTATCCGGTTGTAAATGATCGTATTATCCTTTACACTGAATTTTGCGGTATAAGAGCCGAATTCGGAGGTAATGGTAATGTCTTTCGGGATAAACTCTACATTATAACCTTTTGGCAAGATATAACTAATTTCATCATCATCATTATAACTAAACGGAACGGCAAAATAAGTTTTCCGGTTTTCTACCTTAAGCGGTACACTTTCGCGACGGTTAATCTGGTTCACAACCAAAAATAGTTTATCGCCACCTTTGGTTAACAGTGGATTGGTTTTGAAGTTAATTTCTTCGGTAAGCACCGGAACTGCTTTATCTGGTTGCAGATATTTAAAGCTAACTAATTCTGCCACAGGGATAGAACTGTTTTCTATAATGTTTTTGCGAAGATCAACTGGTTCCATCAACGTATATGAGAAATTTTCTTCAAACTGTGCGTTACCATAAGTTGATTTTATCTCTGTGCTGGCGGTGCCATCTTCGGCCAAGGTGATTTTAGTTTTTCTGATCTGATAATTTTCTCTGGCATTGTAAACAGGTGTGTGCACTATTTTTCCACCGTCTTCGGTAATCATCAATACGTTCCTGTCCGAGTTGCTATAGCCAATAAATCCCATCGGTTTGTATTGACTGGTGCACTCTAAAAATGTGGTATCTTTTGCCAACGGAACACATAAAATCATGTGGTTAGCCTGTCCCATACTTGAGTAATTGGGGTTTAAGCTGGGCATATCATTCCCGATAACGATGAGATTTGAGGGAATTCCGGCCTCGTTCAGCAATGCTTTCATGTAGTTAGACAAGGCCTTACAATCGCCGTAGTTTACCTGAGCCACTTTTTCGGCTAAAATCGGCCTAAAGCCACCAATCCCCAATTGAACGCTAACATAACGGGTGTTTTGCTGTAAATGATTGTACAGTATGCGGATTTTTTCTTTAGGTGTTTTGGCATCCTTAATTAAATTCTGGACCATGAACTTCGTTGGTTCAGGAAGTTTATTTCCTCCTTGATTTAAACCGTATAACCACGACCCAAAATTTTTCCAGTTATCAAAGTTACCTGTCGATCCATCATATTCAAACTGATTTGGTGACGCTTTAACCCATGCCGAAATATTATCAATACCAGTACTCAAAGGTTCATCAACAACAGCAGCAATGTTTCCGCTTTTCCATTTGTACTGTACTTTATCTCCAATAATCAGCGAATCGGTTTGCAAATTAGCACTGGTAAGGTACCTCATTTTGTAGTTTTTGGCCTTTTGGATGGTATATGCCGATTTTTCTACGGCTACACCAAAACCTTTAAGATCGCGCCATGAAGGGAAGGAAAGCAATCCGTTATAATCCTGACTGTAACTATATTCTATGGTATAAGGGTAGGTTATGCTCACGAATTTTAAGAGCTTTAGCCTGTTGTCTTCAAATATAGAAAAATCTGAAATCAGACTTTGATCTTTAATATCAGAATTCTTATAATCTTTAACCTTCTTTCCTGCAGCATCGTAAAGTGTAGCCTTGATGTTGTATATATTGCTAAATTTATCGTAAACTTCTGCCATTTCAGCAAAACCTTCTCCTGCCTTGTTTAATATGGTTATCGCTACCTTATAATCCATTTTTGCTGCGCCTAATCCTTTAACGTCAAAAAAAGATTCTTCATTTCTCACCACAGCCTTGGCATCTTTTTTCAGGTTTTCAGGGATTTTGGCAACATCATAATCTACCTGGGCAAATGCGGTATTAATGGCCAGAAAAGTAATTGCCAAACTTAAATAATGCTTCATTACACTTTCTTTTTAAATACAATTTGTTCGGCCTGTTTTTCTACTACGGCTTTAAATAGCGCTTTTAAATCAAAATACTCTTCAGGTGTATAAAGCGATTTATTTACGTTTATCATGCTTTTTACCATTAAAGTTTTTCCTTCTGTCACATAATTAATGGAGAAGGTTCCCTGATCTTCCGGAAGTTTATAAATCCCACCTTTAGGGAGTTTATCAATTTCATAATCTTCGGGAAAATTTACCGTAAGGCGGTAACTTTCTTTAAATGGATAAGCAAAATCTACAGGGAATTTTCGCTGTTCCAGCTTAAAAAGATTTTCTTTGGTTCTTTCGAAAAGTAAAGGTGTAAAATAGATCATATTGCCTGCCTCTTCAACATTATCTTCAATTACAACATCCATGGTTTCGGTTAACAGCTCTTCAAGATTATCAAGGTTGTCGATTTTGTAACTCGAAACTTCCAAACCGGTTTTATCCTTTTTAAAATTCTTGATAAACTCCGTGTCATTGTTTGTTTTTCTGTATTTATTGCGGAGGTTTAAGGCTGCATAACCTTTAGAATATTGGTTGATCTTTCCTGATAGTTTATGTTCCTTATCAAGTGTCATATTGTAAACAAAAACCTTTTCGCTCGAAACATTTGGTTCGGTAGAAAGCCATTTCCCGTTAATGTTTTTTAAATCCATATAAAAGCCCTGATGACTTAGGTTATCAGAATCTATCATACCTACAGGCATATCTTTATCGGTTCCATCCAGGTAATAAAGGGTATTTCCGATCTGCGTAACACCAATTACATTGTTAAATGCCGATACCAGGGGATATCCCGGATGTTCGCCGTTTTCTCTTGTACTGATCAGCACGGGATAAGCATCAATCTTTGCTTCTTTCAACAAACTCAGCAAAGCCAGGTTAATATCTGCCGATGAGCCTGTTTTCTTTTCGAAAATGCTTTTTGGATTGGTTTCACTACTATATTTAGCATAATCCTTGTTCCACTTTAAATTATTTTTAACATAATCGAAAATAAGCTTAACTGCGGCCAGGGTATCTTTTTCGCCCTTTAAAATTCCGGGCAGTACTGATTTTGCATAACTGTTTTTATTGATGTAACCACCAAAATTTTCATCCTTGGCCAAGCCATCAATAATTTTTGGCCACGAGCCATTATAATCCTGATAAAGTTCGCCTGGGAAACTGGTTGCCCTAAGTTCAAATTCGATCTTAGGGATATAGTCGTCCATAGTGGTTACATATGGCTCATCTTTTAATGCTGGTATATTGGCTATACAGTATTTATCGTATACCGCATTAGAAGCTAGTCCGGTTACATAAGTTGCACTTACATTTTGGTGTAATGGATGATCAATCTGATAATACCCACTCATGTTGTTTTTATAAGTGAGGTATTCTGGTATCCTTACATTATACTCCGACCAAAGCGTAGGTACATCTGATTGAAATCTCCAGCCTCGCAGCGTAAATATAAAATCAGATTTAATTTTATACTTAAATTCGATGATAGATCCTTCTTTAACATTAGGAAGTGCAAATTTTTTAATCACATAGTTTTTGTTAAACTCTTCGGTAAATTTTGCATCCTTGTTTAATTTACTGGTCACCATTTTGCCATCAACCATGTTGTATGTGGCTGCATCCATAAAGCTGAGGTCTTCTTTAGCAGAATTGCTACTTTTATAAAGTTCTACCTTAAAATTTGCCAGGTCGTAACCATTTTTATTCAGGATTTTATAGCGGATATGTCTTTCAAAAACATAAATAAAACCACCAGAAGAAGGCCCGACTTCAAAATAACAGTCGCCAACATCGAACAATTTAATCGCTGATGCTGCAGAATCTTGTCCTAAAGCTTTCGTTTCGAATTCTGTGGGTGCAATTTTGCCAAACTTGAATTCCCTTTTTACAGGTTGGACCGTTTGGGCATAGAGCGTACTAACCCCAATGCAAAGCATTAAAGTCAGAAATTTGAGAGCATTTTTCTGCATTATAGAAAATAGTTTTTTTGGTTACTACAATAATAAAAACATTCTTCGGATTATTTACTAAATAAAACAAAGCCTGATCAGAAATATCATATTTAGGGTTTTTAAATATTCGTGTCGTTCAGGCACTGCCATCTTATGTTCTAGGGCAAGGCTCCAAACAATTTTTTAATGTGTTTTAAAATGATCGGTTCTTGTGCATATCATCAATTGTGCAATTGTCAGACAAGCCTAATATTTAAGCATTTTTATCCCAGCACTTTTATTTTCACTCAAATTTCGTATCTTTGTCCGGCAAATAATAAATCCTAATTTATTTGCTATGCAACTCGATTCCACAAAGTTTATTGCCACAGGTTTAACATACGACGACGTACTTTTAGTACCCGCATATTCCGAAATTTTGCCCCGTGAAGTAAATACATCCACTTTTCTTACAAAAAAAATCAAACTTAATGTTCCATTAATTTCTGCTGCGATGGATACGGTAACAGAGGCCGAACTTGCCATTGCGATTGCGCAAAATGGCGGCATTGGTATGTTGCACAAAAACATGACCATCGAAAGACAGGCCGCAGAAGTTCGGAAGGTGAAACGTTCTGAAAGCGGGATGATTCAAGACCCGGTTACTTTGTTGGAAACTGCAGTTGTAGCTGACGCTTTCCAGATTATGAAAGAACACAGAATTGGTGGCATTCCGGTGGTTAGCAGCGACAATAAATTGGTTGGTATTATTACCAACAGAGATTTGCGTTTTCAAAAAGACATGAAAAGGCCAATTTCGGAGGTAATGACCAAAGAAAACCTGATCATTGCACCGGAAGGTACCACCTTGGTTCAGGCAGAAGAAATTCTTCAGAACCATAAAATCGAAAAACTTCCTGTAGTAAGCAAAGATGGTTACCTAAGTGGTTTAATTACCTTTAAAGATATTTCCAAAGTTAAGAACTATCCTGTTGCCTGTAAAGATGAACGTGGCCGTTTACGCGTAGGTGCTGCGGTTGGCGTAACTGCCGATACCATTGATAGGGTGGATGCGCTGGTTCATGCTGGTGTTGATGTGATTACCATCGATACTGCGCACGGACATACCAAAGGGGTAGTTGATAAATTAAAAGAGGTTAAAGCCAAATATCCTGAATTGCAGGTTATTGTTGGTAATATTGCCACCGGTGCTGCTGCAAAATTCTTAGCAGATGCTGGTGCTGATGCTGTTAAAGTAGGTATCGGTCCAGGTTCAATCTGTACCACCAGGATTATTGCCGGTGTCGGAGTACCACAATTATATGCGGTTTACGAATGTGCCAAAGCTTTAAAAGGTACTGGTGTACCGGTTATTGCCGATGGGGGAATTAAACATACTGGAGATATTGCAAAAGCCATTGCTTCAGGAGCAAGCACAGTAATGGCAGGTTCATTATTTGCAGGTGTAGAAGAATCACCAGGTGAGACCATTATTTACGAAGGACGTAAATTTAAATCTTACCGTGGAATGGGTTCAATTGAGGCCATGGAGCAGGGATCTAAAGACCGTTATTTCCAGGATGTAGAAGATGATATTAAAAAACTGGTACCAGAAGGTATTGTAGGTCGTGTGCCATTTAAAGGTACTTTAGCAGAAGTAATGTATCAATACATAGGTGGTTTACGTGCAAGTATGGGCTATTGTGGAGCGGCCAATATTGAAGCATTACAAGAAGCGCAATTTGTGCAGATTACTGCCGCAGGTATGCGCGAGAGTCATCCTCATGATATTACCATTACTAAAGAAGCACCAAATTATACAAGATAAGTTTAAAGCTTTTTTAAATACAGAAAACGGGGCGTCGGAAACGGTAGCCCCGTTTTTTATGCCGTGTTTTCCGAACTTTCAGGCCTCGCAGCTTTTTAAACGGCGCAGCCCTCAATGAGGCCATTAAAATATATATTACGAATTAAACCTGCGAGGTTTATCGTTGATCAAGACTTAAAACTATAAATTTTTAATTGTATACTAATTACTGCCAGCTTATCCGGGCATTCCCCAAGCTACGCAAGGGTCGGGCTCTTCAGGGCTGCGCTTCGCTCCGGTACCGATGAAGAATCGGCACTTAACCCTTACAATCCCTAACGCAAAACCCACTGCTTAAAACTAAACCTCGCAGGTTTTTAAAACCTGCGAGGTTTATTTAAGGTACCTAACAGCATTTCTATTTTAACAAAATAAACTATTTGCAAAATAAAATTTGGCAACTGTATTTTTTTAATATATTTGTCGACTAAATCTATAGATTTAATATAATAAAAATGGAAACAGACCAAAAATCACGCTCGTATTGTTGTTGCAGCCACTCAAAAACAGTCATCAAATATTTTCGAACGGGTCTATAATCAACAATAAAAACAAACCATATAACCAATCATGAACAAACGTTTATTCTTTTTCTTTTCATTTATTCTTACGGCAAGTATTGCTTTTGCCCAAAGCCCGGTAACCGGCGTAATTAAAACATCCAATGGTAATACCATACCAAATGCTACCATAAAGGTTAGGGGAACAAACCAGGCTGTAGTAGCCGATGATAAAGGTGCATTTAGCATAAATGTAAAACAGGAAACACCATTTTATCTTCAAGTGAGTTCAGTGGGCTATAAACCACAGGATTTTCAAATTTTAAAGCTTCAGGAAAGCCCAATAGAATTGGTGCTGGTAGAAAACGCACTATTGGATGAGATCGTGGTAACGTCGAGAAGACGTTCGGAAGTTTTACAGGATGTGCCTATTCCCATTACTGTTATCGGCGGCCGTTCGGCAGAAAATGCCGGTGCTTTTAACGTTAACCGTTTAAAAGAACTGGTGCCCTCGGTACAATTATATGCCTCAAATGCCCGCAATACAACACTTAACATCCGTGGGCTTGGCTCAACGTTTGGTTTAACAAATGATGGTATCGATCCGGGCGTAGGTTTTTATGTAGATGGTGTTTACCATGCCCGTCCGGCAGCTACCTCAACAGATTTTCTGGATATCGAGCAGATCGAAATCCTGCGTGGCCCACAAGGCACTTTGTTTGGTAAAAATACCACTGCTGGTGCATTTAACATTACCACTTCCAAACCAACTTTAACGCCAAGTGCAAAAATAGAACTGAGTGCGGGTAACTATAACTTTATTCAGGCCAAAACATCGGTTTCTGGTGCATTGGCAAAAGATCTTGCCGCAAAAATTTCCATTTCTGGAACGCAGCGCGATGGTACCATCTGGAACACGAGAGAAGAACGCAAATACAGCGGACAGAACAACCTTGGTTTTAAGGGCCAGTTGTATTATACCCCTTCCGAAAAACTACAGGTATTGTTAAGTGGCGATGTTAGCATTCAGCATCCGGCAGGTTACCCGCTGGTTATTGCAGGCGTTACCACAACCGAAAGGAGCGCTTACCGCCAATATGCAAAAATTGTTTCCGATTTAGGTTACCAACAGCCTAAAATTGATCCTTTTTCAAGGGAGATCAATACCAATACCCCATGGAGACATAACCAATCTATCGGTGGAATCTCATTAAACGTAGATTATAAAATCGGCAATGGCACACTTACCTCAACCACGGCCTGGAGATTCTGGAACTGGGATCCGACAAACGACAGGGATTTCTCCGAACTGGCTGCTTTAACCAAATCGCAGGGAACCTCACGTCACGATCAATACTCGCAGGAAATAAGGTATGCAGGTAACATTACCGACAAGTTAAGTGGTGTAATCGGTGTGTATTTCTTAGGCCAGAATTTAAAAGGACTGGCACAAACTGAAGAGGTGGGTAAAGATCAATGGAGATTTGTTCAAACCAGCAATACCGGCAGTCAGGCACTGTATTCAACCCCAGGTTTATTGGATGGTTTTGGTATCAAAACCAATTCGACCATTAAATCTTTAAGTGCGGCAATTTTTGCGCAGGTTGATTACGAAATTTTCAAGAATTTTCATGTTTTACCTGGCTTGAGGTATACTTATGATAAAAAAGATGTTGATTACGACCGTGTAACTTATGGCGGTTTACAAACCAACGATGCTGCCTTATTAGCACTCAAAGCTGCTGTTTACAGCAACCAGCAGTTTACAACTAAGGTAGACAATAACAACTTATCAGGAAACATTACGGCTTCTTACCGCCCTAGCCACAATTTAAATGTTTACGGAACCTTTTCTACTGCTTACAAACCAGTTGGTGTTAATGTAGGCGGTTTGCCAACCACTTCTACAGGTGCGGCAGATTTATCGCTGGCCGTTGTAAAGCCAGAGTATGTACAGCACTACGAACTAGGTGCTAAAACAAAACCGTTTAAAGGTGCCATTTTAAACATCAGTGCCTTCAATACGGATATTAAAGATTACCAAACCAATGTTCAGTCGCCACAGTTGGGCGTAAACAGGGGCTATCTGGCTAATGCAGAAAAAGTTAAGGTAAAAGGGCTGGAAATTGACGGAACCTATCAATTAGAGCGGTTTTTAACCCTAAATGCAGCAGTAGCTTATCTGGATGGTAAATATGTGAAATTTACCAACGCGCCGCTTCCTTTAGAAGAAACCGGACATACCGAAACCATAAACGGTGTAGCTACCCAGGTGGCCTTTAAAGATGCTTCGGGCGGCAGGTTGCCAGGTGTATCCAAATGGAATATTTCGGGCGGTTCCGAATTAAGTACCGAAGGTAATCTGGCAACCCGCGCAGGCAGGTATTTTATTGCAGGTGACGCAAGTTACCGCTCAGAATATTCTTCAAACCCTACACCATCAAGTGTTTTAAACGTTAAGGGCTACGCTTTGTTTAATGCCAGGTTAGGTTTCAAATCGGATAAATTCTCTTTATTTGTTTGGAGCAGAAATATCGCAAATAAAAACTACTACGAGCAATTACAGGCTGCAGCAGGTAACTCAGGTTTATATGCAGGTGTACTTGGCGATCCAAGAACTTACGGTGCAACAATCCGTTACGCTTTTTAAGGTCTAAATTAATCTTTTCTCTCTTATATTTGGTTAAAAGGAGTGGTGTAATGCCATTCCTTTTTTTGTTTTCGCCCCAAAACCTATCAGGTTTTAAAAACCTGATAGGTTTACTTTGTGCAGAATTAAAATTTATAGAAAGCCGATAAAGTCTTAACTTCGGTAAATTTTAAATTAAATGAATAAGCTTAAATCAGTTTGTGTGTATTGTGGCTCAAACTTTAACGGCGATGTAACATTGCGCAGTGCAATAAAAAAATTGGCTGAAACGCTCGTAGAACAACAGATCAGATTGGTTTACGGTGGCGGTAGTGTTGGGGTAATGGGCGTTTTAGCCAACGATGTGCTGGAACTGGGCGGTTTCGTTACCGGAGTAATCCCACAGTTTTTAATGGATAAAGAAGTTGGCCATAAAGGCGTTACCGAAATGATCGTGACAGAAAACATGCACCAAAGAAAACAGAAAATGGCCGATCTCAGCGATGGTTTCGTGATTTTACCTGGTGGTTTTGGCACGCTCGAAGAATTTTTTGAAGTGTTAACATGGCTGCAATTGGGGCTTCACCACAAACCGATCGGTGTATTGAATGTAAATGGCTTTTACGATCCCTTATTCGCTCAAATGGATATGATGGTAAACAGCAAATTCTTAAAACCTGCCAATCGCGACCTTGTTTTTAACGAATCCGATGCCGAAACCTTAATCCATAAAATGGACGGTTTTTCTGCCCTGCCTGACGAGGTTTGGTTTAGGGAGCGGAATTTAAGCTAGTTATCAGTTTGCCGTTTTCAGTTAACAATTAATCTTATTAGAATTATCAATCCGCCATGCGCAAACGCTTGGCGCTTAAATAAATATCAAAATGCAGATCATTACTTCCCACGCAGAATTTGAACAATACCTTGGCAAGGAATTAGGCGTTTCTTCATGGCACACCATTACACAAGAACAGATTAACAAATTTGCCAATGCCACGTTAGATCATCAATGGATCCATGTTGATGAAGAAAAGGCGCAAAACGAAGGACCATTTAAAGCAACAATTGCACATGGTTACTTAACCTTATCATTAATCCCGTATTTATGGAAGGAAATTGTTGATATCCAGAATTTAAAAATGGAGATTAACTACGGTATTGAAAGTTTAAGGTTTGCCCAGGCCGTTACCGTAAACAGCAAAGTGAGATTGAAAGCTAAATTGGCTTCAATTATTAATCTTCGTGGAGTAACTAAGGTGAATATGGCAATAGAAATGGAAATTGAAGACCAAAAGAAACCCGCATTTAGTGGTGAAGTAGTTTTCTTATACCACTTTGTGAATTAAATCGATCAAAATGTAGCGCATTGTTTATTTTTTACGTTAAATTAAGAAAAAAGAATGCGCTCATGATAAAAATCTTGAAATCGTTAGGTTTTGTTCTAATTGGCATTTTTATCCTTTCGTGCCAAAGAAAAAAGATACGGGAGGATACCACCGATTCATTTCTGCCCATGCAGATCGGTAATTTATGGTACATAAACGCCCAATCTTATACTGAAATTCAGGATACCTTAAGGATTAATAAAAAGCTATTTTATAAATTCTATTCAATAATAGGTGGCGATGCGACAAGCACTGTTTATTTAAGAATAGACGAACAGAACAGGCTGATTGAAAGTTACCCAGACGATCCTTCTAAAACTTATATTCACGCCGAGTTTAATGCCAAAAAGGGTGATCAATTTTTCACTACCGGTAATAAGGATGAGAATGATAATGAAGTAACTGTTGTTCAAAAATCAGACAGTATGGTTACTTTTTCCTTTGATCCGATCTACCATCCAAATTTAAAGGGCCATCCTAACAAGGTGAAATACATTAAAGGCAAAGGCTGGGCAGAGCAATATCAAAAAATAAAGATCGGCGGCGTGGTTTATGGGAAATAGTTTAGCGTTATGCGTTTGGCATTTATCTCAGCTAATGTAATGGATTCTGCGCCGATCAGCGATATCTGCGGGATATATTGATTGTTAGGTTCCCACAGATTTAAGGAGATTACCGCATCGTTTCTAATTGAAAAACTTTGCAGTTTAAAAAGCCAAGGATGTACGGAAAATACAGAGACATCATAATCTATACCCAACTCTATGTCCTCTATGTTTTTTCTTGTGCACTTTCTGGTTAAAAAATAAGCATCTGCTACTAAAACCTCCTTGTAGACCAGAAACCGTTTTGGTCAATGCTGTTTTTCTAAAATTAAATTTAAATTGCCTCCATGGATATCGAATTCAATAAAAACGAGGATGTGAATAAACAGTTGGTTTACGAACTGAAAACCAAACTCAAAAAAATACATCAGGGCGGCGGCGAAAAAAATGCAGCCAAACAAAAGGAAAAGGGAAAACTTTTGGCCCGCGAACGCATTGCTTATTTAATCGATAAAGATTCCAGCTTTTTGGAAGTCGGTGCCTTTACAGCTGATGGGATGTATGCAGCACAGGGCGGATGCCCCTCGGCAGGCGTAGTTTGCGGCATTGGTTATGTAAGTGGCCGGCAGTGTATGATTGTAGCCAACGATGCCACTGTAAAGGCAGGCGCCTGGTTCCCGATGACGGCCAAAAAAAATCTCCGTGCACAGGAAATTGCCATGGAAAACCGTTTGCCTGTAATTTACCTGGTAGATAGTGCAGGGGTTTACCTCCCCATGCAGGACGAAATTTTTCCAGATAAAGAACATTTTGGAAGGATGTTCCGTAACAATGCCATCATGTCGTCCGAAGGGATTGTGCAGATTTCGGCCATTATGGGGGCTTGTGTGGCCGGTGGTGCTTATTTACCGATTATGAGCGATGAAGCCATGATTGTAGACAAAACTGGCTCTGTATTTTTAGCAGGATCCTACCTGGTAAAATCGGCCATTGGCGAAGAAGTGGATAATGAAACTTTAGGTGGTGCAACCACGCATTGCGAAATTTCGGGTGTAACCGATTATAAACACCCCAATGATCAGGCTTGCCTGGATAGCATCAAAAACATCATGAGCATGTTAGGTGCTCCAGAAAATGCTGGTTTCGACAGGATTAAACCTGCTAAACCTAAAGAAAAAGAGGAAGAGTTATATGGTATTTTTCCTGAAAACAGGGATAAGCCATACGAAATGATGGATGTAATCAACCGCCTTGTTGATGGTTCTGAATTTGAAGAATATAAAAAAGGCTATGGTCAGAGCATTGTTTGTGGTTTAGGCCGTATTGATGGCTGGGCTGTAGGCATTGTTGCGAATCAGCGTAAAGTAGTGAAATCGAAAAAAGGGGAGATGCAGTTTGGCGGGGTAATTTATTCGGATAGTGCCGATAAAGCCAGCCGTTTTATCATGAACTGCAACCAAAAGAAAATTCCGCTGGTGTTTTTACAGGATGTTACGGGTTTTATGGTGGGCAGCCGATCAGAACAGGGCGGCATCATTAAAGACGGAGCGAAAATGGTAAATGCGGTAGCCAATTCGGTGGTGCCGAAATTTACCATTGTATTGGGAAATTCGTATGGAGCGGGTAATTATGCAATGTGTGGCAAAGCATATGATCCGAGGTTGATTTATGCCTGGCCAACAGCGAAGATTGCCGTTATGGGCGGTTCTCAGGCCGCAAAAACACTATTGCAGATTCAGGAAGCCTCTCTAAAGGCAAAAGGCGAGGTAATTACACCCGAGAAAGAGGCTGAGCTGTTAAAAGAAATCACCGATAAATATGATAGTCAGACCACACCTTATTACGCGGCATCGAGGCTTTGGGTAGATGGTATTATCGATCCATTGGAAACAAGGAAGGTAATTTCGATGGGTATTGAAGCCGCTAATCAATCGCCGATTACCAGGAAGTTTAATGTGGGGGTGATACAGACATAGTGCTGCCAGATGTTACCATCTGACAATGCGAGGCATCTTAATTAAGAAAAGAATAATGTTATTATCTTTGGTCATAGGTTTTTAATGGAAAATATTAAAAATGAATTACAAAATATCATTTTCGGAAATGGATCAGTTGGCACAACAAGCCAACTTAAAAAAGTGCAAAGTTTCCTTAGAACAAATGAGAAAACAAGCATCAGATCTAAAGAAAAAAAGTATCTCAAAAGTGAAGAAGCAATCTATTTGATAGAATTTACTTTAAATGAAAATTTATTCTATCCTTAAGAAATCTCATCCGAGAGTGGGTATTTATTTCACTATCTAGGCCACCTAAATACACCTTAGTTTAACGCCTGGCGCCAAACGCTATTCGCTTAGCGCCAAACGCTCGGCGCCCTACACTGTTAATAAGTAAACTATGTTGACAATGTAGGCTTGTTAACAATTGTTTAAAGCATTAAATTTGCATTACGATTAATGAATTTCAAACACACAATATAATGTCACAAGAAAACGAACACGTTCAGTGTTTAATTATAGGTTCTGGTCCTGCGGGCTATACCGCAGCAATTTATGCTGCAAGAGCTGATTTAAAACCAATTATGTATACTGGTATGCAAGCTGGCGGACAGCTTACGCAAACTACTGATGTAGAAAACTTTCCAGGCTACCCACAAGGAATTATGGGGCCTGAAATGATGGAAGATTTCCGCAAACAGGCAGAACGTTTTGGTACCGATATCCGTTTCGGTTACGTAAGTTCAGTTGATTTTTCTTCAACGCCGCATAAAGTAGTGGTAGATGAGATTAAAACCATTACTGCCGATACCGTAATTATTGCTACAGGTGCAACTGCCAAATGGTTGGGTTTACCAAGCGAGCAACAATACAACGGTTTTGGTGTTTCTGCATGTGCCGTTTGTGATGGTTTCTTTTTTAAAGGACAGGATGTTGCCATTGTAGGCGCTGGCGATACCGCTGCCGAAGAAGCAACTTATTTGGCCAAACTTTGTAAAACCGTGCATTTATTGGTACGTAGAGATGAGTTTAGAGCTTCTAAAGCTATGGTAAGCCGTGTTTTAGCTACTCCAAATATTGTGGTGCATTACAATACCGAAACTCAGGAGATTTTAGGTAATGGTAAAAACGTAACCGCTGTTAAGGTTTTAAATAATAAAACTGGTGAAGAGTCTGATATCGCTGTAGAAGGTTTCTTCGTAGCCATTGGTCACAAACCAAATACTGATATTTTTAAAGGTCAGTTGGATATGGATGAAACCGGTTATTTGGCTACCAAGCCAGGTTCTACATTAACCAACATCGAAGGCGTATTTGCCTGTGGCGATGTGCAGGATATGTATTACCGTCAGGCTGTTACCGCTGCGGGTTCTGGCTGTATGGCCGCACTTGATGCCGAAAGGTACCTTGCTGCGAAAGAGCACCCGGTAGAAGCGTAAGAATAATTTTAAAATATTTTGAAAGAGAGAAATCAGTCGTGGTTTCTCTTTTTTTGTGATTAATGTTTTGCGGAAAGCAATTGCAGTAGTGCTTTTTAGTGTTGGTCCTGCTTTTTATTACAAGTCTGCACTCGTGCCTCGCTTGCGTGCTTTTCATTTCAATCAGGTTTACATACACAGATTTGTGCTACTATTGAAGTTATAATAGCATAGCGCCTACTGTTTTTTCTGCACTTTGCAGCCCCAAATAGTTTAACTGGCTGTGCCACCTAAACGCGATCGAAGCGAAATGCCAATATTTCCATTGGCAGAAGCGGGAGCGGGACTGTACCAACCCAAATGTTACTGTACCTGATTTCCAAAAAAATCATCTGTGTGCATCCTGTTTATCTGTGATTAAAATAACATTAATAACAGAGCTAAAAAGAATTTACACATTTATCTGCATTATGCAGTCCAGTCAAACGGTTGATCTCGATTGTAACAAGAATGTGAGGTTCTGAATCTGCCCATTATCTCTATCTTGGATCAATTAATCAGATAAAACCTATTCTAAACCAACAATTACACATGAACAAAGCATTATCGATTTTTATTGGAGTATTAATCAGCACGAGTGCATTTGCGCAGAGCGATCCCAATTTGGGCATCATACCTGCACCTGTGGCCGTTACAAGGGCCAGCGGAAATTTCATTTTAGATAAAACAACGGTTTTAGTAAACCAGAGCATCGACGGCGCAAAGATGACCGATTTACTAAACGCGTTTATCGTTACCAAGGCAGGTTTTGCCTTAAGAGAAGCCAAAATTACACAACCAAACCAAAAAGCCATTGTGTTAACGTCTGTTGGAGCAGATCAGTTACCGGCCGAAGGTTATACCATTAAAGTTAGCCCTAAACAAATTGTGTTAACAGGTAAAGGAGCAGGACTTTTTTACGCGGTACAATCGCTGATGCAGATGCTGCCAGAAAAAGTTGCCGATAAAATTACCATTCCTGCCGTTAATATTAACGATTATCCGCGTTTTGCTTACCGCGGAACGATGTTGGATGTTTGCCGCCATTTCTTTCCGGTTTCTTTTATCAAAAAATACATCGATCAATTGGCCTATTATAAAATCAATACTTTCCACTGGCATTTAACAGATGATCAGGGCTGGAGAATTGAGATAAAAAAGTATCCAAAACTGACCGAAATCGGTTCATCACGTAATGGCAGTATCATTGGCAATTACCCGGGCAATGGCAATTACTTAACGCCGGTTAAAGGATTTTACACCCAGGAGGAAGCCAAGGAAATTGTACGATATGCTGCCGAAAAATACATTACCGTAATTCCGGAGATCGAACTGCCAGGGCATGCTTCTGCAGCAATTGCAGCTTATCCTGAATTAAGCTGCTTTCCTGATCGTGATACTTTTATCAGCGATAAAACACCATGGGCAGGCAGCAGAAAAGGCAAACAAGTACAACAAACCTGGGGCGTATTCGACGATATTTTTGTGCCATCTGCCAATACCTTTACTTTTTTAGAAAATATTTTAGATGAGGTGATAGCTATTTTTTCATCAAAATACATCCACATTGGTGGCGATGAGGCACCTAAAACCTATTGGAAAGAATCTACCTTCTGCCAGAACCTGATGAAAGAGAAAGGTTTAAAAGATGAACATGAACTGCAGAGCTATTTCATCCAAACCATCGAAAAACATGTAAATGGAAAAGGACGCTCGATAATCGGTTGGGATGAAATTTTGGAAGGCGGTTTAGCACCAAACGCAACTGTAATGAGCTGGAGAGGCGAAGATGGCGGAATTGCCGCTGCGCAGCAGAAACACGATGTAATTATGACACCGGGATCAATGGGTTTGTATATCGACCATAAGCAGTCTAATTCTCCTGATGAACCTGTAACCATTGGTGGATTTGCCCCTTACCAGAAAATTTACGCATACGATCCGATTCCTAAGGTGTTAACTGCCGATGAAAGAAAATACATTAAGGGGGTGCAGGCCAATATGTGGACTGAGTACATTAAAACAACGGCAAAAGCAGAAAATCATGCTTTCCCGCGTTTATTGGCATTGGCCGAAATTGCATGGTCGCCGGTTGAACGTAAGGATTTAAAAAACTTTGCCGAAGAACGTTTACCTGTGCATTTGGCGCGTTTAGATAAAATGGGCATAAATTTTTGGGTGCCAACACCTATTGGCCAAAGCGATAAACCTTTAACAGGGGGCGATTTTACTATCGATTTAAAGGTGCCGGTTAAGGGGGCAAAAATTTATTATACCATTGATTTGGCACGTCCATCAGAAAATGCATTTTTGTATACCGGTCCGGTTAAAATTACAGTTCCACAAGGCGAGAAAAGAGTGTTAAAAACAATTGTTATTGCCCCTAGTGGCAGGCGAAGTGTTACCACTGAGACTGTTTTAAACAACGGCGCGCCCGAAGTTAAAGCAGAAGCAAAGAAATAAAACTATTGCTTTGATTGGCTAAAATACTTAATTTGGGGCAACCAAAAAACGTCCCAAATCGAATGAAACTACAGAAATACACCAAACAGCATCTTTTGTTAATAACAGGGATGCTGTTTTGTTTTGCATGCACAGAAGATAAACCAAAAGAAATTAAAACAGAAGCCGTAAAGGTTGAAAAAAATCCATTCCGTTTTTATAAAGATATTGAAGTGAAACCGGGATTAAATTTTGAAATTGTGAGTTGGGGAAAAGGGGTAGACTCGGTAGGAGGATATCAGATTTTGATGTCGGATTCTGTACGTAATAATTACAGATCTGCCGCTGTAGATCGTAAAGGCATTATAACCGATGCCTGGAACATGGATTTGGACAATGACGGTAATCCCGAACTTTATATCCAGTTGCTGAGTAAAAAGATCATTTCAGATTTAAATGTTTTCGAATATGCAGGTGGCGATTTTAATAAGATCAGTTTTCCTTCATTAAGTACCAACCAGAAAAAAGGGTACTCAGGAAACGATAAGTTTTTTATCAAAAACGGTGATCTTTTCCGCTCATTTCCGGTAAAAGATCCGGCTGACAGCACTAAAACGATTAACAAAACCATTCAATACAAATTAAGTGGCAATAGTTTTTCTACGAGTGAGGTGAAGTAGGGTTGAAGGCCGAAGGTATAGGGTAGAAGATTTAGGGCGTAGGCTGAGCGTTTAGCGTAAAATTATATTTAAAAATCGTCATCCTGAAATTGATTCAGGATCTTTAATGCGATTAATCACATTATAGCAAAAATGAACAACCAAAAATTCTCAATAATCGATCGCATAAAAAGCTTTAAACATGCATTTAATGGCTTAAAGCTCTTTTTTATTAACGATCATAACGGGAAGGTTCATTTATTTGCCGCAATTGTGGCCATTGCTTTGTCCTTTTACCTTAATATATCAGCTTACGAATGGATTGCAATCTTATCTGTGATTTCTGCTGTATTTGTGGCCGAAATCCTTAATTCAGCAATAGAAAAACTGGCCGATGTGGTTTCGCCCGCGTATCATCCCAAAATAAAAATAGTTAAAGATCTGGCTGCAGCTGCGGTATTGGTAGCGGCATTTTTAGCGGTTGCGGTAGGGGCAATTGTATTTATTCCAAAATTATTTTTGTAATTCGGCCATTGCCGTTCTCGATTCTTCAATTTTGTCCTGGATGATGTCGTCCCACCGGGCCTGCATTTTATGGTTGCTGCCATGCTCTGTTTCTTCGTCGTAGTTACGTTGCATGGTATCAAAATAATCGCTGATCTGATTGGCGAGTTCAGAGATTTGTGCCTTGTAATTGCTTACTGAATAATTTCTGTTTTTTAATACTCTTTCGGCTTCCAGAAGCAGTACATACTGAATATTGGCATGGCCCTGTTCGTGATGTAAGAGGCTTGCCCTGATTTCGGGGTCTTTAATTTTATCCCATTTTACCCACGATCTTGTTTTATCTATGCTTACTTCGTTTTTAAGCTTTATGGTTACACGGTTGCGGTAAACGGTGCTTGAGTAGCTATATTTCCAGGTCATTGCCGTTAGGGCAAAAAATGGCGAGCGTAAATCGGCCTTGCCTTTAAAATGTGTTTCCCAATCCAACTGCACAGGTTCGGTCAAACCTTGTTTAAAAGCAAAAGTACATGGCAAAGCCATCAAAAATAATAGGAAAATAGGTAGTTTCTTCATGTGTTGATTTTTACAATGAAAAAACCGTGCCTAAAATTATTCTGGGGTAGAAATCTGTCCGCTGATGCGTTCAAATTTCTCAATCAACAGGGCAATGCGTTCCTTTTCCCTGCTCATTACCGCTTTTCTTAAAATGGTTGAACAGAATATCATCCATAATGCCGTTAATCCTACAGCCAGCACTTTCTGAACTGTACTAAAGTGCGAAAGGATTTCTACGAAATAAAAAATAATCCCCAAAGAAAGTGCAATTACATAAAACCAGTATAGGGAATTGTATAGTTTGAAACGGTTTAACTGATAGGTTTTTAGATTATTTAAATATTCGTGTGGATGTGCGGTAAAGTCAGTTTTAGAAATCAGCCTGTAATCGCGGTAGAGGATTAAAGTATATACTCCAATGGCGATAATGGTAATGCTGATTCCGACGTGTGTGGTCCACGATTCGAAGTGGAAGAATATCCATAATGCGGCAATGGCAATAAATGATGCCAGCATACCCAAAATGTTCAAGGCAGATTTCAACTTTAACCCATTTACTTCCTTCTTCGCTTGTTGCAGCATTTCATCAGCAGAAACTTTAACTTCTACTTCATGTTTTTGCCATAACTCCTGTATTTGATCAAACGCTTGCATACTGGCTATATAGTTCTGTTAATTTTTGTTTAATTCGGTGAATTTTAACCCTTAAGTTGCCCTCGCTTATTCCAGAGATATCGGCAATTTCGTGGTATGGTAATTCATCTAATACCATAGTAATAATCAAACGGTCGTTTTCTTCAAGTTTCGATATGCATTTATAAAGTAGGGCAACCTGTTCGTTCTTCTCAGAAAATTCTTCTACTTTATTTTCTATAATGTTCTCCGTTAGTTCGTCTTTAGCCTGTCTCTTTTCCGATCGCAGGTACGTTAAACAGGTATTTACCGCAATTCTATAAATCCATGTAGAAATCAGCGATTTGTTCCTGAATTTATCCAGATTTTGCCAAACCTTTAAAAAAGTTTCCTGTAAAAGATCGTTGGCAGCGTCGGTATCGCCAGTATAACCATAACATAAATGGAATATTTTTTTGGAATTTGAATCGAAGATCTCTTTAAATAACTTGTCTTTTTGTTCCATTTAGGGGTTTATAGTTGCGTTTTAGATGAAGTTGAACGTTTTTTGTTACAACAGGAACCAAAAATAATATATTTTTTGATGCCACCTGTTATCAAAATTTGTTACACGCGGTAAATATCGTAGTTTTACCAAATTAAGAGTACCACAAACTTTTTATATTCATGAAGAAAAACAAACTCACGCTTTTCATTTTTTTAGCGCTGATTGCGGGTATTGCACTGGGCTATATATTAAATGTCAATTCAATCGATGTTTATAACCAGAATATACTCAATGCCGATGCAAAAGTTAAAAGTATAGAAGTAAGCATTGCCAAATCTACCGATACCACGAGCATCACCTATACACAGCTCAAAGCGGAGCGGAAAGCCAACGCCAAGATCAAGAAAGAAAACGAAGACATCAGGGAGAAAAAACTAGAATATTTTACGCTATTGAGCGACATTTTTCTCCGCCTGATTAAAATGATTGTTGCTCCGCTCGTATTTACAACCTTGGTAGTGGGGGTGGCTAAAGTAGGCGATATTAAGGCTGTAGGCCGCATTGGCGGAAAAACATTGGGCTGGTTTCTGGCCATGTCGTTAATGTCGCTCGTTTTAGGGATGATCCTTGTAAATCTGTTCGAACCGGGAAGGCACATGAAATTATCATTGCCCGATCAATTGGTCAATACCGGTATCCAGAAAGCATCAATGAGCGTAAAAGATTTTATTGCCCACGTTTTTCCGAAAAGTATTGCCGAATCGATGGCAACCAACGAAATTTTACAGATTGTGGTGTTCTCTTTATTTTTTGGAGTGGCAACTGCGGCTATTGGCGATTTAGGGCAGATTGTAATTAAAGCATTCGATGCCATTGCACATGTGATCTTAAAAATGACAGGTTATGTAATGAACTTTGCACCTTTAGCCGTTTTTGGTGCCATGACGGCAATTGTGGCCAAACAGGGGCTCAATGTACTAAATACATACGCCATATTTATAGGCGAGTTTTATCTGGGATTGGCCATTTTATGGGCAGTTTTAATTTTTCTAGGGTTTTTAGTGTTGAAGAAACGCATTTTTCCTTTGGTAAACGACATGAAAGAGCCTGCACTTTTAGCTTTCAGTACCGCCAGTAGTGAAGCAGCTTACCCGAAAACGATGATGCTTTTAGAACGTTTTGGCTGTAAGGATAAAATTGTGAGCTTTGTTTTACCGTTAGGCTACTCGTTTAACCTGGATGGCTCTATGATGTATATGACTTTTGCTTCTTTATTTATAGCACAGGCTTACGGCATCCATTTGGGCTTCGAACAACAGATTTCGATGCTTTTAATCCTGATGTTAACCAGTAAAGGTATTGCAGGTGTACCAAGGGCGTCATTGGTGGTTATTGCGGGCACCATCGCAAGCTTTAACATCCCTGAAGCAGGATTGGCCCTCTTAATCGGCATTGATCCGCTGTTGGATATGGGGCGCTCTGCAACTAACGTTGTTGGTAATAGCATTGCAACAGCTGTGGTAAGCAAGTGGGAAGGGGAGCTTAAGGAGTCCTGAGTCTGGAGTCTTTAGTCTGGAGTACAATATTCGAAATTGAAACATTTATCCATTGAAACATTTATCCATTCAAACATTCATTCATTCAAACATTCATTCATTCAATAATTCATTATAAAAGTGTCAAGTAGAGGAAAAAAAATATTCTTAGCCCTTAGTATCATCGTTCCGATGATTATTTATTGTTATATCTATTATAAGCCGATCATTCAGAATGCGCCGTTCAGAAAAAAGGATTTTGTATCAATGGAATACAAATGGGGGGTGAAAGATACGCTGGAAAATCATTATAATTCTGCAACAGGCGAGTACCAGTATGTAAATAATGTAGATTCGACCGTTAGGAAAAAAATATACCTGAACAGCAATGACGTTCTTTTTATGCATGGCAAAGCCAACGAAATAGGGCTATGGAATTTCCCGGATACAATTGGAAAGAAAAGCGCTAAAGCCCTGGCTGTTCCACGTTACGATATATTATTTAAGTACAAAGAAAAAACGAAGCACGTAGTGATTTATGGCGATTTTGATGGCAATCCTAAGCTGTTGGATGCCGCGGTGCAAATGAGAAAAGTGATCGAAGAAACTTTAAACCTGGCCGAAAAAAGAAGCGGGAAGTAGGGGAGAGTCCGAAGTCTAGAGTCCTGAGTCGACAGTCGACTTGATGGAAGATGTTGGATGAAAGGGGAAAACGATAACCAATTTGCTCTTAAAATCCCTAAATCATATAAATCCTGTTGAGGACAAATGATCAATCTAATCAATAATATACAGATGGGAACCAAGTTAAAATCTTCAAATTATGCAGATCCTGTTAAAGACAAATAATATAGTGAAAAATATTTTCGATATGTGTTTGTGTGTTAATTGAATTTGTTCTATATTTGCACCTCGTTAAATAAAAATTAAAAAACTAATATTTAAACAATGTACGCAATAGTAAATATAGCAGGGCAGCAATTT
>Ga0308165_1001515_pt1 | contig 32101 bp, 32 predicted proteins | sample PhyWR2_FD_201032 | JGI IMG/M metagenome (GOLD analysis project Ga0308165, IMG submission 201032) | Phyllosphere microbial communities from UC Gill Tract Community Farm, Albany, California, United States - DLSLW.R2 | ecosystem: Host-associated > Plants > Phyllosphere > Unclassified | place: USA... | reverse complement strand
CACCGACACTTTCCTACGAAGCGATCATACTCATCCTTCAACGTATCGATTGAGGTCACGATGAACCTGCACTTCGAAGAACTGACCGGCAGCGACGGTGCCCGCATCGGTATCGCCAGCCTCGATGCTGAAACGTCCCTCAATGCGCTCTCCTTGCCGATGATCCTCGCCCTGGGCGAACGCCTGGACACTTGGGCCAAGGATCCGAACATTGTCTGCGTGCTGCTGCGCGGCAACGGCCCCAAGGCATTTTGCGCCGGTGGTGAAGTGCGCAGCCTGGTTCAGGCTTGCAGGGAACAGCCAGGCGCTGTCCCGGCCCTGGCTGCGCAGTTCTTTGCGGCGGAATACCGCCTTGATTATCGCCTGCACACCTACCCGAAACCGCTGATTTGCTGGGGCCATGGCTACGTACTGGGGGGTGGGATGGGCCTGCTGCAAAGTGCGGCGGTGCGCATCGTCACGCCGAGCAGTCGGTTGGCCATGCCAGAGATCAGCATCGGGCTGTACCCGGACGTCGGCGCCAGTTGGTTCCTGTCGCGCCTGCCAGGCAAGCTCGGGTTGTTCCTGGGCCTCACGGGTGCCCATATCAACGGGCGTGACGCGCTGGACCTGGGACTGGCCGACCGCTTCTTGCGCGACGACCAGCAAGACGAACTGCTCGACGGCCTGCTGCAACTGAACTGGCAGGAGCAGACTTCAATGCAGCTCAACAGCCTGCTCAAGGCGCTGGCCCAGGAAGCCGTCGAGCAACAACCGCAGGCACAATGGCTGCCACGCCGGGCACAGATCGACGAATGGCTGGACGTAGGCGATGTGCGCTGTGCCTGGCGGGCCTTGAGCCAACTGCGCGAACACGCTGACCCGCTGTTCAGCCGGGCCGGCAAGACGCTCAGCGAAGGCTGCCCGTTGACCGCGCACCTGGTGTGGGAACAGATCCAGCGCGGCCGGCATTTGTCCCTGGCCCAAGTGTTCCAGATGGAATACACCATAAGCCTCAATTGCTGCCGTCACCCGGAATTCAGCGAAGGCGTGCGTGCGCGGTTGATCGACAAGGACCAGACGCCCCATTGGCACTGGCCGGATATCAACGCGATTCCGGATGCGGTGGTGCAGGCGCATTTCAATAAGGCCTGGGAAGGTCGCCACCCCCTGGCCGACCTGTCCGATTACTAGCAGTTGCCCATAAAAAAGCGGCGCTTCGTGCGCCGCTTGCAATGCAGACGTGTCAACGGTGACCGCCGCGACCACCTCCATGGTCGGAACCGCGGCCGTGCCCGCCATTCCCCCAACGGTTACCGCCGCCCCAGCCTTGGTTCGGGTAAGGCCGGTAACCGGCGCGCGGTCCGTAATAACGCGGGGCAGGCTGGTAATAACGTGGCGCTGAGTAGTAGCGCGGTTGTGGCGCGTAATAGCGCGGTGCAGGGTAGTAGTCACGCCGATACGGGTACGCCGTACCACCACCGTAGTAATACACCGGCGCCGGTGAGGTGTAGACCTCGGACCGATAGTAGCTCTGGCCTCCATCGTAATAAGGCACACAAGCGGAAAGGGTCAGACCGAGTAAAGCGCTGAGCAGCAGTCGTCGATACATGGCGGCCTCCTGGACCGCGGAAGAGCGCCTCCAGCGACGCGGGAGGGCGGCATTCAGCTTTCACTGAATGACGAGACATCTGACATCAAAAACGGAATCTGGTGCGTTTTCGCAACAGCTTGATACATCTGCGCCAGCTTTATCGGTTCAGTAAATTTGTCTGGCTCGCAACTTTCTCAATTGCGATGATGTCACTATGACATCGCACAAAGCCAGGGAGGCTCTAGCGTGCGCCCTTCGCTACCCTGTTCGGACCTGACCCATGAAGATTTCAACCAAACTGCTGCTCTCGTTTCTACTGTGTGCGCTGGTCACCCTAGCGGTAGGCCTACTGGGAATCAAAGGGGTGGTTCGCCTCTCCACGGCATTGGAACTGACGTTTTCCAACAACCTGGTTTCGGTGAGCAACACGGCCGCCACCCTCAACGGCCTGGTGGCCCACAACCGCGGCCTGTACCGCTTGATGGATGCCAGCAAGGGTGACGTCTCCCCGCAGGATCGCGACCGCGTGCGCCAGGATATAGCCCAGGAACTCAAGCGCAGTCAGGCGTCCTACGCCACCTACCGCGCAACCCCGCTGGAAGATGACGAACGGGCGGCGGGCGACAAACTCGACCAGATCTGGCCCACCTACATCAGCAGTTCCGAACGCATCATGGCACTGCTCGATGGCGGCCAAGTCGACCAGGCCCGTGCCCAGCTCAACACCAGCAACAATGAACTGTTCCGCCAGGCGCGTGAGCTGATCCGCGTGATGATCGAGTCCAATAACCGCCAGATCAAGGAAGGCGCGGTCGCCGCCGATGAGCTGCGCAACAGCGCGTTGACGTGGATGATCAGCGGCATTGTGCTGGCCTTCCTCATTGCGATCATCATCGGTGTGTTGATCACCCGCCTGATCACCCGTCCCATCGCTCAAGCCGTACAGAGCGCACAACGCATTGCCCAGGGCGACCTGACCCAGGCCATCATCACCGAGCGCACCGACGAAGCCGGGCAACTGCTGATGGCGTTGTCGGACATGCAAGGCGGCCTGAAAAGCACCCTCGTGGAAATCGCCAACGCGTCCGACCAACTTGCATCGGCGGCTGAGGAACTGAGTGCGGTCACTGATGAAAGCAGCCGCGGCCTGACCCGCCAGAACGATGAAATCCAACAAGCAGCCACCGCCGTCAACCAGATGACCGCCGCCGTGGACGAAGTGGCCAGCAACGCCGTCTCCACCTCCGAAGCCTCGCGCCAGGCCACCACCGAGGCCGAAGATGGCCGCCAGCAAGTGGAGCAGGCAGTGTCCGGCATGAGTTCGATGGTGGTCGAGATCAACGACTCCACACAATCGGTTGCAGACCTCGCCGGCCAAGTGCGAGAAATCGGCAAGGTCATCGATGTGATCCGCGGCATCGCCGACCAGACCAACCTGCTGGCCCTCAACGCGGCCATTGAAGCCGCCCGCGCGGGTGAGCAAGGACGTGGTTTCGCGGTGGTCGCCGATGAAGTGCGGGCGCTGGCCCACCGCACCCAGATATCCACGGTCGATATCGAAAAGATGATTGGTGATGTGCAGACCGGCGCCGACGATGCAGTCGCGGCAATGAACAAGAGCCTGACGTGGGCCAACAACACCCAGACCCTGGCGCAGAACGCCGGCGACGCGCTGCAACGAATCACCGCCAGTGTGGCGAAGATCAATGAGCGTAACCTTGTGATCGCCTCGGCCTCGGAGGAGCAGGCCCAGGTGGCCCGCGAAGTGGACCGCAACTTGCTGAACATCCAGGACTTGTCCACTCAGACCGCGGCCGGTGCCCATCAGACCAACGCGTCCAGCCAGGACCTGTCGCGCCTGGCCACTTCGTTCAACGTACTGGTCAGCAAGTTCCAGCTCTAAGTAGCCTGGGCAGGGGCGGCCCTGTATCGTACAAGGCATACCGGGATTCTCCGGAACCTTGCCCGATCCAACCTGAACCTGCCCATGACCACGCCTACCCTTTGCCCCGCCTGCGGCGCCCGCAACGACTGCTCCCTGGCTGACCCACGTACGGTCGACCAGGCGTGCTGGTGCTACAGCGTCACCATCGACCCGGCAGTCCTCCAGGCCTTGCCCGACGAATTGCGCAACAAGGCTTGCCTGTGCCCGCGTTGCGCCCAGGTCGATGAACAATTGCGTGGCGTTGAGCCGACGTAATGCGGGTCGATCGTTTCCTCAGTAACCTGCCGCGTTTCAATCGCAAGCAAGTGCGCCTGCTGCTGGTTGAGCAGCGGGTGTCGGTCGATGGCGTGGCGGTCAGCGATCCCCATCATGAGGTGCGCGCATCCAGCCGCGTATGCGTTGACGATGAGGTGCTGCAGGCGGGCAAACCGGCACGCTATTTCATGCTGCACAAGCCCCAGGGTTGCGTGAGCGCCACGGCGGATCCGCAACACCCGACGGTGCTGGATTTACTCGATGAGCCGGACAAAGATGAATTGCACATTGCCGGTCGCCTGGACTTCAACACCACCGGTCTGATGCTGATCACCAACGACGGCCAATGGTCGCGTCGCCTGACGCAGCCGCAGACCAAACTGCCCAAGGTCTACCTTGTGGAGACCGAGCAGGACATCGGGTCGGACTACGCCGCAACGTTTGCCCGCGGCCTGTATTTCGCCTTCGAAGACCTGACTACCCAACCCGCCGAACTGCTGTTGCTGGGACCGAGAACTGCGCGGCTGAGCATCATCGAAGGGCGCTATCACCAGGTGAAGCGCATGTTCGGGCACTTTGATAACAAGGTCGTCGGCCTGCATCGCGAGCGCATGGGGCCCTTGGTGCTGGATGCCGCCCTTGCACCGGGTGAGTATCGAGCACTTACCGACGACGAAATCCGAATGGTCTGATGACCGTTCAGCCGGTGATGGCAAAAAACCGCTTCACCGCCTTGCGAGGTGCCCGCTCTGCTGCTTGAATCAGGATCACCAGTTCAAATATGACTGGCGAGTCGCCTATAACCTCCAAGAAACACCTTGCCCCGCCCGCGCTTGATCCACGGGCTTTCCCGGCAAACAGCCCGCCCTAACAACACCCGTCGGCCAGCCGTCATTGGATCGACATGGGCCTCCTTTTCCAGGCGTATGCCTACCTGTCACAAAGCTCGTGCAGAGTGATCTGCGCGCCCTACCCGCTTGCCAGGAGTCTTACGACATGAGGCCAGAAATCGCTGTGTTGGATATACAGGGTCAGTATCGGGTTTACACGGAGTTCTATCGCGCGGACGCTGCTGAAAAGACCATCATCCTGGTCAACGGCTCCATGGCCACCACGGCATCCTTCGCCCAAACCGTGAAAAGCCTGTACCCGCAATTCAATGTGGTTTTGTACGACCAGCCCTACGCTGGCCGCTCCAAAATCCACAACCGTCATGAGCAGATGCTGACCAAGGAAATCGAAGGCCAGATCTTGCTTGAGCTCATCGACCACTTCGCCGCCGAACACGTACTGTCCTTTTCCTGGGGCGGTGCCGCTGCCCTGGTCGCCCTTGCCCACCGCCCTCGTCGCGTGGAAAAGGCGGTGATCAGCTCATTCTCGCCGGTGATCAACGCACCGATGCGCGACTACCTGGAACGCGGCGTCGACTACCTCGGCAACCTCGACCGCGACCGCGTCGGCCATTTGGTCAACAGCACCATCGGCAAACACCTGCCGTCATTGTTCAAGCGTTTCAACTACCGGCACGTGAGCAGTCTGGCCGAACATGAATATGGGCAGATGCACTTTCACATCAGCCATGTGCTGAACAGTGATCGCCTGTGCTACCTCAAGGCGGCCAGGCAGATCGACATTCCGGTGTTGTTTCTGAATGGTGAATGGGACGAATACACCAGCGCCCAGGACGCCAAGCTGTTTGGCCAGCACGTGGCGAACAGCCGCTTCAGCACCATTCAGGCGACGGGGCATTTCCTGGATATGGAGCACAAGGCGGCGTGCCGAGATAGTCGGGACGCAGTCGTGGGCTTCTTGAAACCGGAGCGGCAGGTCAGCCGGTTGCGCTATCAACAGGGCCAGACACAGCATGCCTTCGCACTCTGAAATACGCTCCCTTGCAGAAGCGAGCTTGCTCGCGAAGAACGTCAAGGATAACGCTCGCTTCCTGGAGGAACGCGGCGCGCTTGAGTCTTTCGCGAGCAAGCTCGCTCCTACACTGGGTCAGTTCGTCCTGTGTGACACCTGTAACCCACACATTTTTGAAGAAAAACTTCAAATCCCGGCGAACATCTGGTACAAAGTCAGCCGCTCTGAGCGGGTATAGTTTAATGGTAGAACAGTAGCTTCCCAAGCTTCCGACGAGGGTTCGATTCCCTCTACCCGCTCCACTCAAATTCGCGTTCCGCGTCAGGTTGTTTTTGACGGGGGATGCCTAAAGAAACCGGTCCTTTGAGACCGGTTTTTTTGTGGCTGCGATTTACGGTAGCAGTCATGCCTGTCGGACATACCTGTACAAATTAATATTTTTGTACAACTATCACTGCAACGCGCCGAGGCACGATCAAGGAGCCAAGCAATGACACGTCTATTGGTTTCATTGTTGCTGATGTTGAGCTTGAGCAGTTGCGCCAACGTAGGCGTCAAGCACTACGCTGACCAGCAACCGCAATTGGACCTGGAGCGGTTCTTCAGCAAGCCCGTCAAGGCCTGGGGGATTTTCCAGAAGCGCTCGGGCGAGGTGGCCAAGCGTTTTGAAGTAGATATAGCCAGCCGGCGCGAAGGTAACGCCTTGATTCTCGACGAACGCTTCCTGTACAGCGACGGCACGCGTCAGCGGCGGGTGTGGACGCTGACACCCGACGGTCCGGGGCGTTGGCGCGGTCGGGCGGGTGATGTGGTCGGCGAGGCCATCGGCGAGGTCGCGGGGAACGCGCTGCGTTGGCGCTACCGACTCAACCTGCCGGTAGACGGTTCTGTCTACGAGGTGAGCTTTGATGACTGGATGTACCTGATGGACGAAGACACCCTGATCAATCGCTCCAGCATGACCAAGTTCGGCGTCGAATGGGGCCAGGTCACGTTGTTCTTTCGTCGCCAATGAATGACCTGCAACGGAGGTGAATCATGCATCTGCAGAAACTGACTGAATGGGCGGTAAACGGAGAAGTTCGCGAGCTGCAGTTGCAGTCGCTGGAGGGTGGCTTCTATATCGCGCGTGTCAGGCTGGATGATGTCGAAATGACGTTGCTGGGCGATGATAACCAGCCGCTGCGCATCCGCTCCACCACGCACTTGCGCGACTTGTTGCAACGGGTTCCGCCGTTTCCCTGTGTGCTGGTGCAACAGTGCGTGCACGATGAAATGTGCGGAGTTCGGGAAGGCCCCATTGGCGCATTGCGGATTCCGTTTACGCTGGATGCGTCCTTTTAAGGCGGTGCAGGTATTGAGGTCGTTCCTATCCTCCAGGTTCGAATGGATCGATTTCGCACTGTGTAATCGCGAGCGTCAATCCGGCTCAGCCATCCCCCGCTGCACCCCCCACGCCAACGGCAACGTCACCAACAACACCCCCGCCAGCACCATCACCGCCACCGGCACGCCCAACGCATCGCCCACGCCACCAAACACCACGGGCGCCAACGCTCCGCCACCAATCGTGCCGGTGTAGAACACGGCAAATGCCTGCTCGCGCTTCTCGGCTCCCGCCAGGTCCGGCACAGCCCCGTAAAGCACTGAAGACGTGCCATTGAGCACCAGCCCCAACAGCGGCAACATCACCATCAGCCCAGTCAGCGGCAAATACACCGCAGCGACGATCAGCAAGGCCGTGCTGCTCTCCGTCAGCCATACGGTCCTCATCATGCCGATGCGCGCCCCCAGGTAGCCGCAGAATAATTTGCCGAACGCGCCGCCGATAAACAGCAGGGTCAAGGCCAGGCCAATACCAGCAGTGCCGGCGCCCTTGGCGGCCAGCAGAAACGGCAGGAAGGTGAGAAACCCCATGCGCACGGCGCTGTCGAGGGTGCCGGTGAGGATCAGCGCGCGCAGGCCCGTGGTGGAGCCGGTTCCGATGGGCGACTTGGTTTTTTGGGGCGCGGCCGAGGGGCGCGACTGGCTGGGAATCAACCACCACAACAGGCCCGCCGCAGCCAACCCCAGCCATCCCAGGAACGTGGCACTGGCGCGCCAACCGATGACCGTGAGCAACAGACCGACCAGCCCGGGAACCAGGGTTTTGCCGATATCGCCGGAAAAGTTGTACTGGGACAGTGCCTGCTTGATTCCACCACCATCCTCGTAGGCATCGCTGATCATCGAAGAAGCCAGCGGGTGTTGAGTGCTGGCGCCCAAGCCACCTAACATCAGTGCCATTAACAGCATCGTCAGCCCGGTCGCTTGGCCTGCCAACACGTACGCCGCACCGGCGAGCGCGGTGCCGCCCACCAGCATCGGCACACGTCCCCAGCGTTTCGCAGCACGGCTGGCCATGAGCTGGAACACCGCCATCATCCCGGAATAGGCACCGCGTAAAAGTCCGATCTGAGCGTAGGACAACGCAAACTGCGCCTGCCAGATCGGCAGTAGCACGTAGATGACATCGGTCAGACCATCATGCACGGCATGGGCGCTGCAGCCGGCGATCAGCGTGCGGCGGCGTGTGGAAACAGGCATGGCGACGGCGTGATTCATGGTGTCGGGATCAGTTCAGGTTTAACGGGCTTCCAGCCGGTCAGGGCGATCAGCAAGGTCAGTATCTGGAAGGCAATAATCAGCGTCACGCACCCGGCCCAGCCCCAACGCTCCCAGATCAACGCCGGGACAATCGCACCACAACTGCCGCCCAGGTAATAAAACGTGAGGTACATGCCCACGGCGCCGGCTTTGTTGTCGCCGGCGGTAGCGGCGGTGAAGGCGTTGGCCGCCGCCTGGGCGAGAAACACCCCGGTAGAACTGAGGGCCAGGCCCACCACGATGCACCACAACGAGGGCACCAGCGTCAGCGCTGAACCGCTGATGCCCAGCCCGGCAGCGACGCTGAGCAGTTCAGCGTGAGGCCGGGACTTGCTGAGGCGGCCGGCGATGGGGATCACGATCAGTGCCAGCAGAAACACCGTATACAGCGTCCCCAACGCTGCAGGCCCCAGGCCGAAGGGCGGTAATCCGAGGTACAAACCTGCGTAGGTAAACGCCGCCACTTGGGAAAACAACACGCAAAAACCTACTGCGTAGGCCGCCAACAACGGCTTACGAAAAACCGTCGAGAAAGCGGCTTCCCCCCTCAACGATCGCCCACGGCTGGCAGGCAACAGGAACTGGATAAACCCGCCCACCATCAAACTCAGCACCGCCAGCAATTCAAACGCTTCGCGCCAGCCTGCGTATTCGGTCATCACCCCCGTGACAAAGCGTCCGGCAAACCCACCCAACACGGTGCCCGCCACGTACAGGCTGGTGACTTCGGTGACCGTGCCACCTCTCCAGCGGTCGCCGATATACGCCACGCTGGTGGCAAACACCACCGGGATCAACATCCCTTCGACAAACCGCCACACCAGCACCTCGGCAAAGCTGTCGGCATAGGCTGTCATCAGCGCCGGCACCGCCAGCAGCAAGGCCGCCACGCTGATCACCGTGCGCTGCTCGAAGCGTCCGGTCAGCCGGCTGACAAACGGCGCGGTGATCGCCACGGCCAGCGTCGTCACGGTGATGCTCCACCCCGCCATCTTGGCGCTGATGTGAAACTGCGTGGCAAAGGTCTGCAGAATGCTCTGGGTGGCATACAGGTTGAGAAATGCCGCGCAGCCACACAGGAACAGGGCAAGGCGGGCACAATGCAGGCGCGGTTTCATGAAACCTCTCGTTTTATTTTGTGAGGTCTTTATAGAATGGCCGGCAGGTCTGAAACCAATACCGATTTCGGACCGATCAATACCCAAGGACCAGGATGCTCGACCTACGCAAGCTGCGTTACTTTCTGACGGTCGCCGAAGAGTTGCACTTCGGCCGAGCCGCCATTCGCCTGCACCTGGCGCAGCCGCCGCTGACACGGCAGATATCGGCGCTGGAGACCGAGTTGGGCTTCAAGCTATTCGATCGCACCAGCCGCACGGTCAGCCTTACCGCGCAAGGCCGGTCGTTCCTGCCCTACGCCCGCGGCGTGCTGGAGCAGGTGGAATTGGCGCAAGTGATCGCGGGCAAACTGGCGGCGGGCACCGCAGGGCAGCTAACGTTGGGTTATGTGAGTTCGATTGCCCTGTCGGACCTGTTCAGCCAGGCGATCCAGGCGTTTGCCCAGCGCTTTCCCGATGTGCAGTTGACCCTGGTGGAATGCGCCTCCGGCAGCCTGGGCGCGCAAGTGGCGGATGGGCGGCTGGATCTCGGTTTGAGTCGCTTGTTGCCGCAAGACGAAGCGGTGCAAGCGCTGTCGCTGGGCGAAGAACGGTTGGTGGCCGCCGTGTCCAGTGAAAGCCCGTTGGCGCGCCAGCCAAGCGTCAACCTGGCGCAGCTCAGTGCCTACCCGTTGATTCTGTTTCCTGCAGATTATGGATCGGGGCTCAACCAGTCCATCGAACAGCTTTATCGGCATCACGGCCAGCCTTTACGCCTTGGACCGACCGGGCGGCAGATCACGTCGATCATTGCGCTGGTGGCTGCCGGACAAGGTGTGGCGTTGGTGCCGGAATGTACCCAGAGCCTGATAAATAAGGGCGTGACGTACAGGCCGTTGGTGGAAGTGGACGCCTGTGCCCAGTTGTTGGTGTTGACCCGGACTGCAACAAAAAGTGTGCTGGTTGATGCGTTCCTCGCCGTCATTGCGCAGCCCCTGCACATGCGGTAACTCGATCGCAACACCTCTCCCGGACGCCATTCCTATGCGCTCACACATGCCAACTACCGCCGCCCCAAAAAGACCGGTCATCGACCCTTATCCAGCGTTCTCGGAATGGCTCGACTGGCGGCGCTGAATTTGACCGCAAGAAACGTAGTTTGCCCATAGGGCCGCCGGTCTAGACTCCCCTACACCCACCTTCAGGAGCCCTGATCATGGCCTACGAATACAAGCTCATGCCCTCCCCTGTCGGCCAGCTCACCCTGGTGGCACGCAACGATAAACTCGGCGCCATCCTGTGGGCTACCGAGCGCGCCAACCGTGTGCGTCTGGGCGACTTGTACGAAGCGCCTGAAAGCCCGGTGCTGTTGGAAACCGAATGCCAGTTGCAAGAATACTTCGCGGGTAACCGCACACATTTCGAGCTGGAACTGGACTTCGCCGGCACCGACTTCCAGAAACAGGTCTGGCAGGCGTTGCTGACCATTCCCTTCGGCGAAACCCGCAGCTACAGCCAGATCGCCCAGCAGATCGGCAACCCCAAAGCCGTACGCGCAGTGGGGGCGGCCAATGGGCGTAACCCCATCTCGATCATTGCGCCGTGCCATCGGGTCATTGGCGCATCGGGCGGGTTGACCGGCTTTGCGGGCGGGTTGGAAGCCAAGCAGTATTTATTGGCGCTGGAAGGGACAGGCCAGGCCGAACTGGTGTTCTAAAAACGCGGATCAAATGTAAAAAGAAATTTCAAAGCCACCGTGCGGTCCATTATTTCATCACCCCCTTACAAAGGAAAAACGGTCATGAAATTCTCCGCAGTCTCTCAATCCCTGTCCCGTTGGGCCGGCAGCCCGCGCACGTTTTACGCGGCAGTGGCGTTGATCCTGGCATGGAGTCTGAGCGGGCCGTATTTCCACTACAACGACACGTGGCAACTGATCATCAATACCTCAACCACCATCATCACGTTCCTGATGGTGTTCCTGATCCAGAACACGCAGAACCGCGACAACGACATCCTGCATATCAAGATCGATGAACTGCTACGTGTGTCCAAGGATGCGCAGAACGCCGTACTCAGCCTGGATGGACTGGATCGCAAGGAACTGGAAAAACTGCGCCAGGAATACCGCAGCATCGGCAACGCGGGCACGGTGAGTCTGAACAGCAGTTGCGGTCATGCTGCCGACGATGCGGCACCGATCAAAACCGATTTGAACCAGGCATGAAAAAACGGCGGTTGAAACAGGTCCAACCGCCGTTTTTTACTTCAAGTCATGGCTTCAACCGTCGCCTTGATGACCTTTACCGTAAGTCGATGCCAAGGCGCGAGCCTTTTGCAGACGCTCTTCCAACTTGGGCAGCGTCTCATCCACCAGGGCTTTTATTTCCGGCACATCCGACGCTGCACCTTCCTTCTTGAACAGGGCAATGGCGTCTTCGTTTTCCTTGACCTGTTGCGCCGTATAGGCCGCATCAAAGGAGTCGCCGTCCTTGAGTTCGGGCATCAGGGTTTCGGCTTTGTCGACGATCTTTTCCCGAGGCGCCACCGGCAGGTCAAGCTTCTTGGCGATAGCTGCCAGGTGCTGGTTGGCCAGGGTGCGCTCGTTGATCACCTCGATGGTGTAATCCTTGATCTCCTGGGACGAGGTCTTGGCGTGGGCCATGCGACTGGTTTCGATATCGGCCATCCCTTTGGCCGAAGCCTGCTCAATGAATTCAGCAGGCGACTGGGCGAAGGCATTGCTGGCGCCGAGGCCCAGCAGCATCGCGAAACTGGCGGTGCGTAACCGGATAGCCATGCGGCTCATGATGGGTTCCTCCAGACTAAAAATAAGGGCGGGGGAACACACCCCGCCCTCAATTCGAATTTTCAGGGCGGCAAAGGTTTAGAAAAAACTCGCCAGTGCGACGAACGGTCATCGTCAAATCCAGCGGGCTTGTTGCCAAAACAGCCCCGGCAATGGGAGGTAGGCGAGGTGGGTGAAGCCGCAGCGCAGGGTGTTGTTGTCCTGTCAGCAGTGGCCTTCGGACAATACACCCTGCACCTGCCCAATCAACCACTGCAACCCCGAATCCCCGCCCCGCCGTGCATGCCACGCCAGCTCAAATGCAAACGAAGGGATATGAAACGGCGCGGGCACCGCCAGCAAGTGCTGGTGATCAATATTCAGCAGGCCACGGGACGATACGGTAAGGATCAGGTCGGTGCCTTGAATCAGTTGCGGCGCTACACCCCAGTGCGGCAGGCTGATCGCCACATGCCGACGTTCCCGAATCGTTGTCAGTGCCCGCTCGATTTCCGGAGTGCCACTGCCGCGCATTTCCAGCAATACATGGGGGCGTGACAGGTAGGTCGGCAGATCCAGTGTGCCGCTTGCCGGCAGGCTATCGCGGTCCACAAGGCACGTGTAGTGCTCTTCAAACAACGGCGTAGTCCGCAGTTCGGCAGGCATATCGGGAAAAACACCCGCCGCCAAGTCGAGGTCGCCATTGAGCACCCCGTCCACCATGCCCTCACGACTGGCCTGGATGATTTGCAGATCGATACCCGGCGCTTCGCGGCGCAGCGTTCGCACCAGGTCGGGTAGGAAAATCGCCGCACTGTAATCGGACATCGCCACCCGAAACCTGCGCTTGGCCGACGCCGGGTCAAAGCGGTTCGGCGCCAGCAACGCCTGTACCTGGCCGAGCGCTTCTGTCAGCGGCGGGGCCAACTCCAGCGCGCGAGCAGTCGGCACCAGACTGCCACCTTGGCGTACCAGCAGCGGGTCACCCAGCAGGTCACGCAAGCGTGCCAACGCGTGACTGACCGCCGGTTGGCTCAGGTGCAAGCGCTCAGCCGCACGGGTGACGTGTTGCTCGCTGAGCAAGGCGTCGAGGATCACCAGCAGGTTGAGGTCAATGCGGCGCAGATCATTCATCAGCTGCATGCTCTGCATAAGAAATTGGAATTTAAATTTGCGCGACGAATAGCCTAGAGTCCAGCAAAACCTCTGGGAGATTCGACATGACAACGTTGCATTGGGTGGGTTTATTCGCGCTGGCGGTCATCGCGGGGGCGGTGGTGCCGTTTCAGAGTGCGATAAACGCCAACCTCGGGCGCGGGCTTGATCACCCGCTGTGGGCCACGCTGGCGTCGTTGCTGGTGAGCATCATCGTGTTGCTGCCGGTGATTCTGGCGCTGCGCCTCCCGCTGCCGAGCCTGGCGTTTATCAGCAAGGCACCGCTGTGGATGTGGGCCGGTGGCGCGTTTGGCGTGTGTTTTATTTCCCTGGCGTTGATGCTGTTGCCCAAGCTTGGCGCCTCGGGGTTTATCGCACTGGCCATGGCCGGGCAGATTCTGGCGTCGCTGGTGCTGGATCACTTCGGTCTGTTCGGCCTGGTGGAACGCCAACTGACAACGCCCCGCGTACTGGGGGCGTTGTTGTTGATTGGCGGCGTGGTGTTGATTCAGTTCAGCGCCACACCTGCCCGGGCGTTGGCAACCGCAGGCTGATCACCCCTTATCGAGGGTGCGCAGTTTCTGCGGCAGGCCCCACAGCAGCAATGCTGCCGCCAACAGCGCACACACGCCAATCACGTACAGAGCGGGTGTGGTACTGCCGGTGAGGTCCTTGATGCGCCCCACCATCACCGGGCTGACAATGCCACCGAATTGCCCGAGGGTGTTGATCACCGCAATACCGCCCGCCGCGCCTGCACCGGCACCGGCCAGCAACTTGGGCGGCAGCGTCCAGAAGGTCGGGATCGAGGCGATGATGCCCGCGCCCAGCATGCCCAGGGCAATGATCAGGAAGGTGGTGTGGTCGGCAAAAATGCCAGCACTGAAGAAGCCCACTGCCCCGAGCACCACCAGGCCGCAGACGAACTTGCGGCGCTCACCCGTAGCATCCGACAGCCGCCCGATCACTACCATGCTGATGGCGCCACACACATAAGGAATCGCCGTGAGCAGGCCGATCATCACCGGGCTCTGGGTGCCCGCGCTGCGGATCAACTGCGGCGCCCAGAAGTTGAGGCCGTAGGATGCCACCTGGATCAGGAAGTAGATGAAGCCGAGCATCAGGAACCCTGGAATACGGATTGCCGACAACAGCGAGCCACCGTGCTGGTTCGGCTCATGCTTGGCGATGCGGCTCGACAGCAGGGTCTTCTCCGCCGCCGTCAACCAGTGGGCGTCTTCGATGCGATCCTTGAGCAGCGTCAGCACCAGAAACCCCAGGCCGATGCATGGCAAGCCGCCGAGCAGGAACAACCAGTGCCAGCCGCGCATCTGCAACACACCGTCGAGGTGTTCCAGCACCAGGCCGGAGAACGGTGCGCCCACCAGGCCCGCAAACGCCGACGCCAGGAACAGCATCGAGGTGATGCGTCCTCGGAAATGCTGCGGGAACCACAGGGTCAGGTAATACAGCACACCCGGCGCGAACCCCGCCTCCATCGCGCCGATCAGAAAGCGCAGCGCATAGAACTGCCACTCAGCCGTGACAAACACCATGGCCGCCGTCGCCAGGCCCCACGACATCATGATCCGTGCAATCCAGCGCCGGGCGCCGACCTTGTACAGCATCATGTTGCTCGGCACTTCAAAGATCACATACCCCACCACGAACAGCCCGGCCCCCAGGCCATAGGCGGTGTCGCTCAGGCTCAGGTCCGCCTGCAGTTGGAACTTGGCAAAGCTGATGTTGATCCGGTCAAAAAACGCGAACAGGTAGCACACCATGATCAGCGGCATCAGGCGCCAGGCGACCTTGCTGACCAGGGCTTTTTCGGCATCGATTTCAGCGGCCGGGCGCGCGCCGGCCTCCAACGTATTAGTGCTCATGGTTTCTCTCCAGCGGGCTGCTCACAGGCGCCCGATTGTTTTTGTTGTCTGGTGCGGCGTTACAGCGTGGCGATGTACGCCGGGGGTGGATGCAGGTCGCAATTGCGTCCGGCCTTGGCTACCTGGCCGGGCAACTCGTGTCCAAGCAACGCGGGAAGACGGCGGGACATATTCAGCAGGTGCGGCAGGTCGATGCCGGTGTGAATCCCGACTTCATCACACAGGTTCACCAGGTCTTCGGTGCAGATATTGCCCGACGCCCCCGGCGCAAACGGGCAGCCACCCAAGCCACCGAGCGCCGCGTCAAAACGACGGGCGCCGGCCTCATAGGCGGCCAGCACATTGCACAGGCCCAGGCCGCGGGTGTTGTGGAAATGCAGGGTCAGATCACTGGCGGACACGCGCTCCAGCACGCGTTTGACCAAGCGTTCCACTTGGCGCGGGTTGGCCATGCCAGTCGTGTCCGCGAGGCTGATGCCCCGGATACCCAGTGCTTGATACGCCTCGACAATCTGCAACACGCGGTCTTCATCGATCTTGCCTTCGAACGGGCAACCGAAGGTGGTAGCGATGCTGGCGTTGAGCCTCACCGGGAAATCGCCGGCAAAACTGACGATGTCACCAAACGCCGCCAACGACGCCTCGCAGCGCATGCGCATATTGGCCAGGTTGTGGGTCTGGCTGGCGGACATCACCAGGTTCAGTTCATCGGCGCAAGACTCAATGGCACGCTGCGCGCCCTTGAGGTTGGGGATCAGCGCCACGTAGATCACACCGGCCTTGCGCTCAATGCCCTTGAACACTTGCTCACCATCGCGCAACGCCGGAATGGCCTTGGGCGAGACGAACGAACCCGCCTCGATCCGCGAAAAACCGGCGAGGGAAAGCTGGTCGATGAGGGCGATCTTGTCGGCCGTCTCGACCCAGGTCGGCTCGATCTGCAGGCCGTCGCGCGGCGACACTTCCTGCACGATCAGCGCGTCGCAGTAGTCGGAAATCATTGCACCACTCCCGCGGTTTTCAGGCGTTGGATATCAGCGCCGGTGAGGCCCAGGCTACCGAGAATATCGTCGGTGTGCTGGCCCAACGTCGGGCCCTGCCAATTCACGCCGCCAGGGGTTTCCGAGAGCTTGGGGACGATGCCGGGCATCTTCACCGACACACCGCCGGGCAGTTCGGCATTGAGCAACATGTCACGCGCCTGGTAGTGCGGGTCGCTGACGATATCGGCTACGGAGTAGATACGCCCGGCCGGTACTTCAGCGGCCTCCAGAGCGCTGAGCACTTGCTCGATGGGCAGGCTGCTGGTCCAGTGCGTGATCGCGGCGTCGAGTAACCCACTCTTGGCGGCCCGACCATCGTTGTGGGCGAATTCAGGCGCTTCGGCCAGATCGGCACGGCCAATGGTGGTCATCAACCGCTTGTAGATCGGATCACTGTTGCCGGCGATCACCACGTAGGCACCGTCGGCCGTCAGGTAGGTGTTGGACGGTGCAATGCCCGGCAAGGCGCCGCCGCTGCGTTCGCGCACATGGCCGAGCATGTCGTATTCCGGCACCAGGCTTTCCATCAGGTTGAACACACTTTCGGCCAGCGACACATCGACAATCTGCCCGTCGCCCTGCCCCGTCTTGACCCGCAGCAACGACATCAGTGCGCCAATCACACCGTGCAACGAAGCCAGCGAATCCCCCAGGCTCACGCCCACTCGCGCTGGCGGCGAATCCGGATTGCCGGTGGTGTAGCGAATCCCGCCCATGGCCTCGCCAATCGCACCAAAGCCCGGACGGTCACGATAAGGGCCGGTCTGGCCGTAGCCGGAGATGCGCACCAGGGTCAACTTGGGGTTGAGGGCATGCAACACGTCCCAGCCGAGGCCGAGTTTCTCCAGGCCGCCGGGGCGCAGGTTTTCGATGAGGACGTCGGCGTCGCCGAGCAATTGCTTGATCAGGTCCAGGCCTTCCGGCGACTTGAGGTCCAGCGCCAGCGACTTCTTGTTGCGCGATTGCAGGTACCACCACAGCGAGGTGCCTTCGTGCAGCTTTCGCCATTTGCGAAGCGGATCACCTTGGCCCATGGCTTCGATCTTGATCACCTCGGCACCAAACTCGGCCATCATCCGGGCGGCGAACGGCGCGGCAATCAAGGTGCCGATCTCGACCACCTTGATACCGCTCAGGGGAGCCGTCATGGGGTGTACCTCTTATTCTTGGAATGTGACGCCAAGACTAGAGGCCAGAGGCCGGAGAAATCCAACCGTCAGTTGGCAAGGAGCGTTCGCTAAACGCGAACACTCAGATAATCGAACAGCAGCCGGCTGACCGGCGACAACTGCGCCTCATCGCGCACTACCAGGATCAGGCTGCGATCCGACCAGTCGTCCGTCAGCGGCACGGCATGCAAACCCAAGGCACGCCCAAACAGTTCGTACGCTTTCTGCGGCAGGATGCCGATGCCCATATTCGCCTGGACCATCCGGCACATCGCATCGAACCCCGGCACATGAATGCGCAGGCGCAGCATCTTGCCCGCCTCGCGTGCGGCGGCGTGGGTGCGCATATTGATCGAGCTGGCAGCGTGCAGGCCCACGTAATCACTGTCCAGGGTGTCGGCAAATGCCAGGTTTTTGCGCGCCGCCAATGGGTGATCCGCCGGCATCAGCACCACCAGTTTGTCGTGGCGATAGGTCACGCTGGGCAGGCCTTTGGTATCGGTGTCACTGGAGCAGATGCCCAGGTCCGCCACGCCATCCAGCACGCCTTGCACCACGCCATTGCTGGGGCGTTCCTCCAGGTCGGTTTTCACTTCGGGATGCCGTTCGGAAAAATCCCGCAGGTCTTCCGGAAGAAACTGAATGATTGCCGACAGGTTGGCCAGCATCCGCACATAACCGCGCACGCCGTGGCTGTGCTCGCCCAGCTCCAGGCCCATCTTCTCGACGTTGAACAGCATCTGCCGCGCATGGTGCAACAGCGTTTCGCCGGCCGCCGTCAGGTCCATGCCCTTGGCCCGTCGCACGAACAGACTGACGCCCAGCACCTGCTCAAGCTCCATCAGCCGCTTGCTGGCGGCCGACACGGCGATGGCTTCACGGTTGGCGGCGCGGGTCAGCGTACCTTCCTCAAACACCGCAACGAACAGTTGCAGCGTGATCAAGTCCAGCCGGCGCACCAGGCTCTTGTGCAACATCAGCGACGCTCGCTGGCCAGCCGATTGATCTCGGCCTGCTCCACCACCGGCTGCGGCGCACCTTGGCTTGCCGCCTGCAACATCGCCCGGCCCACCGTCTCGGTGCTCACGACCCAACCCGGCTTCAGCCGCCGCACCAACGACAACAACGGCCCAAGCACTGAGTAGAAGGTCTGGTACAACGGCGTCTTTGAACGCACGCCATGCAACGGCTGGATCACCCCCGGCCGAAACAGATACACGGCCTTGAACGGCAGGCGCAGCAACGCGTTCTCGGTCTTGCCCTTGATCCGCGCCCACATCGACTTGCCCGCCTCGGAGCTATCCGTACCGGCGCCGGACACATAGATAAACGTCATCTGCGGATTGAGCCGCGCCAGCGTACTGGCGGCGACCAGGGTGAGGTCATAGGTGAGTTGGGTGTACTGGGTTTCATTCATCCCCGCCGACGAAACGCCGAGGCAGAAGAAACACGCATCAAAGCCTTGCAGCAGATTTTCCAGGGGCTGGAAATCCAGCATGTCGCTGTGCAACACCTGATGCAGCTTACCGTGCTCCTGGGTCAAGGGCGTGCGGGCGACGGCGACGACTTCCTGCACGTCGGCGGCCAACAGGCACTCGCGTAGCACGCCCTGGCCGACCATGCCGGTGGCACCGAATAACAGAACTCTCATAAAGGGACCTCAGCGGCAAGCCGCAAGCATCAAGCTCAAGTTGAATGCATTCGGCTTGTAGCTTAACGCCTGCAGCTTAAGGCTGCCCCTATCAAAACGCGCTGCGGAAGATCTCCTCAATCTGACGTTGATCCGCCCGCCGAGGGTTGGTCAGCCCGCAGGCATCCTTCAGTGCGTTGGTCGCCAGCAATGGAATGTCCTGCAACTTGGCACCCAGCTCGCGCAATCCGGCGGGAATCTCAACGTCATGGGCCAGGCTACGAATCGCGGCGATGGCGGCCTGGGCGCCCTCTTCGTCGCTGAAACCCTTGACGTCGGCGCCCAAAGCCCGGCCTACGTCGCTCAGGCGTTTGGCGCTGACGCTGGCGTTGAAGCTTTGCACGTGGGGCAGCAACACCGCGTTGCACACGCCGTGCGGCAGGTCGTAGAAACCGCCCAACTGGTGCGCCATGGCGTGCACAAAACCCAGGGACGCGTTGTTGAAGGCCATGCCGGCGAGGAATTGCGCATAGGCCATATTCTCCCGCGCGGCTTTGTCGCTGCCATCGCGTACCGCCAGGCGCAGGTTGGCGCTGATCAGTTCGATGGCCTTGATCGCGCAAGCGTCGGTGATCGGATTGGCGGCGGTGGACACGTAGGCTTCGATGGCATGAGTCAGCGCGTCCATGCCGGTGGCGGCGGTGAGGCCCTTGGGCATGCCGACCATCAGGCTTGGGTCGTTGACCGACAGCAGCGGCGTGACGTTGCGGTCGACGATGGCCATTTTCACATGGCGGGTTTCGTCGGTAATGATGCAGAAACGGGTCATCTCGCTGGCGGTGCCGGCGGTGGTGTTGATGGCCACCAGGGGCAGTTGCGGTTTGCTGGACTGGTCGACGCCTTCGTAGTCGCCGATATGCCCGCCGTTGGTCGCGCACAGGGCGATCCCCTTGGCGCAGTCATGGGGTGAGCCGCCGCCCAGGGACACCACAAAATCACAGGCGCTTTCCTGCAACAGGGTCAGGCCTTTTTCGACGTTTTCAACGTTGGGGTTGGGCTTGGCGCCATCGTAGATCACCGAGTCGATGTCCTGCATCGCCAGTTTCTCGGCGATCATGCTCGCAACGCCCGCCTTGGCCAGGCCGGCGTCAGTGACGATCAGCGCCTTGCGAAAACCATAGTTGCGGATGGCGATCATGGCTTCGTCGAGGCAGTCGGTGCCCATGATGTTGACGGCGGGGATGAAGAAGGTGCTGCTCATGGCGAATCCTCAGAGGCTTTATACCTACAGCATCAACCTGCGCCCTCTGCGGCATCTTGATCAGGATCAACGTCGACCCGTGATAAAGTCACCGCTCAGCCGATTTCGAGTAGACCCGCCGCAATGAAGGATTTCCAGGATATTGACGCCCACCTTGAAGACTGGAGCGCAGTGCGCAGCAGCACCGACTTCAGCGGGATTCTGATCGGCAATGGCGCGAGCCGTACGATTTGGGAAGACTTTGCCTACGACTCGCTGTTCGAAAACGCCCGTACAGTCGAAGAAAAACCCCTCAGCCAATCCGAACTCAGCGTGTTCGACGCCCTGCAAACCCGCAGCTTCGAGCAAGCCCTGGGCGCGTTGAAGACCACCAGCCGGGTCAACAAAGCCCTGGCCGTCAGCTCAGCGGCGCCGCGCAATCGTTATTACGCGATCAAGGAAGCCTTGATCAATACCATCCACGCGGTGCATATCCCGTGGCGCCTGGTGCAGCCGTCGACGCTGGCGACGATCAACGATGAGTTGAAGCATTACGCCACCGTGTTCACCAGCAACTACGACTTGCTCAACTATTGGGCGATCCTGCACACACCAGGCATCGACGACCTGTTTCGCAGCGCCGACGCCAGCTTCGACCTGCGCAATACCCGCACCGATACCACGCGCATCCTCTACCTGCACGGCGGCCTGCACCTGGTGCGCAACCTCGATGGCACCGCACGCAAATTGCCGACCACCGACAGCACCTTGCTCAGCAGTTTTGCGATCAACAACACGATCAAGACCCTTGATGATGTGCCGCTGTTCGTCAGTGAGGGCAAGGTGGAAGAGAAGCTCAAGACCATCCGCAGTTCGGATTATTTGTCGTTCTGCTATGAGCAGTTGCTGAGCCACGAAGGGGCGCTGTGCATCTTCGGGCATGAGTTGGGCCCACAGGATAAACACCTGGTGGATGCGATTCGCCAGGCCAACGTGACGACGCTGGCGATCTCGGTGTCGGGGCGCAGTGATGGGTTCATCCGCCAGCAGAAGCGGCGGTATTCGGAATTGTTCGATGGGACTGGCGTGGCACTGAAGTTCTTTGCGGCGCGGACGCATCCATTGGGTCATCCTGCGCTGTCAGTGCCTGTCGAACGCTGATTTTTTGTGCGACTTCGATCCATTGTGGGAGCTGGCTTGCCTGCGATACAGGCACCGCGGTCTGTCAGCTGAATCGAGGTGATGCTATCGCAGGCAAGCCCACTCCCACATTGACCGTGTTCACAAGGCCAGCGCGACGTCAGTCTTCCGCGCTGTGCACCACCACCAGCAATTGCGCCTGCACATCCCCCACCGAACGCAGCCGATGGGGCTTCTGCGCATTGAAGTGCAGCGCATCGCCACGCTCCAGGATCACCCGTTCGTTCATGAAATCCACCTCCACCTGGCCTTCGTGCACAAACAGAAACTCTTCCCCCAGATGCTCCTTGAAGGTCTTGTCGGTGAACTCCGCCGGCGGATAGATGATGAACGGCAGCAGGCTGCGTTCACTGACCTGATGGGCCAGCACCGCATAACCGGGTGACGTGTCAGGCCGTTCATGGCTGCGCACCAGGCTGTAGCTGTCGAGGCTGACGCTGTCTTCGCTGAACAGCTCTTCGACCTTCACGTTCAGCGCCTTGGCCAGCTTCAGCGCAGCGGCAATCGAAGGCGTGTTGAGCCCGCGCTCCACCTTGGACAGGTAACTCTTGGTCATCCCGGACTTTTCAGCCAGGGCTTCCAAAGTAACACCAAGTTTTTTTCTCAATAATTTCAAACGGATAGACATGCGCTGCGATTTATCCATGCAGTAAGCGATGAGCTGTGCTTGCTAATGACACAAAGTGTCATATAGCATCATTAGTGTCATTAGCAGCCACCCAGGACACCCGATATGGCCAAGACATTAGCACTCCCAAAAGACCAACTGGTCAAGCAAGCACTCGTCCAGATGCAAAACACCCTGGCAGATAATACGTGGACTGACCGGCAAAAGCTGGCGCTCACTTGCCGCATCCTGTTCGAGAACGGCCACGACTCTGGCCTCGCCGGGCAGATCACCGCGCGCGGGCCGGAACAGGGCACCTATTACACTCAGCAATTGGGCCTGGGTTTTGATGAGATCACCGCCAGCAACCTGTTGCTGGTAAACGAGGATCTTGAAGTACTGGAAGGCCACGGCATCCCCAACCCCGCCAACCGTTTTCACAGCTGGGTCTACCGTGGGCGGCCGGACGTAAACTGCATCATCCACACTCATCCCACCCATATCGCCGCGCTGTCGATGCTGGAAGTGCCGCTGCAGGTGTCCCATATGGACCTTTGCCCGCTGTACGAAGACTGCGCCTTCCTGGAGGCTTGGCCGGGCGTACCGGTGGGCAATGAAGAAGGCGAAATCATTACCACGGCACTGGGTGACAAACGCGCGATCCTGCTTTCGCACCACGGTCAGTTGTCCACCGGGGCGAGCATTGAGGAGGCCTGCGTGATCGCGCAGTTGATCGAGCGCGCGGCCAAATTGCAGTTGCTGGCGATGTCGGCCGGCACCATCAAGCCGATCCTGCCGGAGCTGGGACGCGAGGCCCACGACTGGATCTCCCGACCCAAGCGCCATGGCGCCGCGTTCAACTACTACGCCCGGCAGAACCTGCGTCAACACGCCGATTGCCTGAACTGAATTGCCCTTTTCCGACCGGAGATTTTCCATGTCCAGCCCTAACATTCACGGCATCATCGGCTACACCATCACCCCGTTCAGCACCGACGGCCAACGCATTGACCTCAACACACTGGGTCACTCCATCGACCGCCTGATCGAGGGGGGTGTGCACGCCATTGCGCCACTGGGCAGCACCGGTGAAGGTGCGTACTTGAGCGACGCCGAGTGGGACGAAGTCAGCGCCTACAGCCTGGCAAAAATCGCCCGTCGCGTGCCGACCATCGTCAGCGTATCCGACCTCACCACCGCCAAAGCCGTACGCCGCGCCCGCTACGCCGAAGCCAATGGCGCCGATGTGGTGATGGTGCTGCCGACGTCTTACTGGAAACTCAGCGAAGCGGAAATCCTCGCCCACTACGCCGCGATCGGCGACAGCATCGGCGTACCGATCATGCTCTACAACAACCCGGCCACCAGTGGCACGGACATGTCGGTGGACCTGATCCTGCGCATCATCAAGCAGGTCCCCAACGTGACCATGGTCAAGGAGAGCACCGGGGATATCCAGCGCATGCACCACCTGCATCGCCAGAGCGACGTGCCGTTCTACAACGGCTGCAACCCCTTGGCGCTGGAAGCCTTCGCGGCGGGCGCCAAGGGTTGGTGCACGGCGGCGCCGAACCTGATCCCAGAGCTCAATCTGGCGTTATATGAGGCGGTATTGGCGAATGACCTGACCCAGGCGCGGGAAGTGTTTTACCGCCAGTTGCCGTTGCTGGACTTCATCCTCAAGGGTGGATTGCCAGCCACAATCAAAGCCGGGCTGCGGTTGACCGGATTGGAAGCCGGTGATCCTCGGTTGCCGGTGTTCCCGCTGGGTGAAGTGGGGATCGAACAACTGAAAACATTACTGCGCTAACCACGACTCCCTGTGGGAGCGGGCTTGCTCGCGAATGCAGTGCGCCAGTCAATGGATAAATCGACTGACACACCGCTTTCGCGAGCAAGCCCGCTCCCACATTTTTTACTGGGTACATCCGTAAAATAGAGACAAATGACAATGGTTCTCGATACCATTCGCGACTTTCTCCAAGTCGTGCTTCGTCAAGAAGGATATCCATGTCTCGTCCCAAGCCCGACCCGCTGTCGGCCGATGCCTTTCGCGGGTTCTATACAGATATTCTGTATTTCCTGCGCAAGCGCACAGACAACGCCAGCGACGCCGCGGACATGACCCAGGATGTCTTCACTCAGTGGCTGGACTACCGCGACCGCGCCAAGGTCGAGCAGCCACGGGCGTTTCTGTTCCAGATGGCGCGCAACCTGCTGCGTGATCACTGGCGCAAACAGAAGGTACGGCACACCGTCCACTCTGATCAGGCCGACATGGACGCCGAGCCTGCCACCGACGAGCAAAACGATCCCATGGCCGCCGTGCAACGCCTGCAACGCCTGGAACAGTTGAAAGAAGTCCTCGCCGAACTCTCGCCCCGCCGGCGAGAAGCCCTTATGCTGCACCGCTTCGAAGGCTTGAGCCAGGCGCAGATCGCCGAGCGCATGGGCATATCGACCAGCATGGTGGAAAAGCACATCGCTTTTGCCCTGCTGCATTGCAAGCGACGCCTTCAACACGAACCCGGCACGGAGCAGCCAGAATGAACCGCCTGAGCGACACCGACTTGCTGGACATCAAGGACAGTGACTCCATCGATGCCCAAGCCGCCAGCTGGTTTGCCCGCAACCGCAATAATGACGTGGGGCGTGCCGACCGCAAGGCCTTTGCCGCCTGGCAAGCCGAGCCCGCCCATGCCCGCGCCTATGCCGAATTCGAGCAACTGTGGTCAGACCTGGCCCAGCTGCAGCAACTGAACAAGCCCACGGCACTGCCCAAACGCAAACCGTCGGTGTGGCGCCCAGCCCTGGCCGTGGCGGCCGCGTTGTTGTGCGCGGTAATGGCCCCCCACCTCGGCGCGCCCCGTGAGCTGTATCACACCCAGGTCGCAGCCCACGCCAAAGGCATGCGCACGCTCAACCTGCCCGATGGCAGCAGCGTGTATGTAAATGCCAACACCCGCGTGCGCGTGGATTTCACCGCGCACCAGCGCATCGTGCACCTGGACAAGGGCCAGCTGTACCTCGAAGTGGCCGCCGACAAGGAACGGCCGCTGTTCGTGCAAGCGGGCGAGGCCAATATCCGCGTGGTCGGCACCGGCTTCGATGTGCGGCGCAGCCAACAGCAACTGGTGGTCAGCGTCGCCCATGGCCAGGTCGCGTTCGAGCCTGATGCAAAAATCCCGGTCACCCTGCTGGGCGCCCAGCAACGCGCGATCTTCAGTTACGCCAAGGGCACGGTACAGCAGCAAACGCTCACCGCCGGAGAGGTTGCCGACTGGCGCAGCGGTCACCTGTCGTTTCGCAACCGCGACCTCGCCAGCCTGATCGATGAGCTGAGCCTGTACCGCCCCCAGGCACCGTTGCAGGTCAGCAACGCCGTGGCGCACCTGAAGGTCTCGGGCAATCTGGATGTGAATGATCCCGACGCCCTGCTCAACGCCCTGCCTGCGCTGTTGCCGGTCAAAACCGTGACGTCGGCAGATGGCATCGTACGCATCGAACCGAGCAAATAACCCGACAGAATTCTTATTTGAGAATATTTTGCATTCGCGGGTGTGGATTTTTCCGCCAGCCCCGTCTTCCTCCGGTCTGAGTTCGATACGTACACCTTTTCGGCCATTTGGCCACACCGGGGGATTTCATGTTTCGCGCGCCTTGCCACGCTTCGCACCTGTTCTTTCGACCGACGCTCATCGCTAGCTGCCTGGTATTCAGCCTCAATGCACAGGCCGAGTCGCTCACGCTGCAACTGCCGGCGCAGCCGCTGGCGACATCCTTGAGCCAGGTGGCGCAGCAGGCGAAAATCCAGCTGTTGTTCGATGAAGAACTGCTCAAGAACGTGCAGGCGCCGGCACTCAACGGCAACTTCACGCCGGAAGTGGCGATTCGCACCCTGCTGAAAAACGGTGAGCTCACCTTGATCAAGGTCGGCAGCACCTACGTCGTGCGCCCCGATGAAGGCACCACCACCCAGAGCGGCGTGATCCAATTGGACGCTCTGAGCGTGATCGGCACAGGTACCGAGGTCAATTCCAGCACCGTCGGCCGCTCCACCCTGAGCCAGGAAGACATCGACCGTTACCAGTCCAATAACATCCCCAGCCTGCTGCAGACCCTGCCGGGCGTTAGCCAGGGCGGCTCGCTGAAACCTGGCGGCCAGACCATCAATATTCGCGGGTTCGGTGATGCCGAAGACGTACCTCTGACCGTCGATGGGGCCACCAAGAGCGGCTTTGAGCGCTATCAGCAAGGCACAGTCTTCATCGAGCCCGAGCTGATCAAAAGCATCGAGGTGGAGAAAGGCCCCAACTCCCCCTTCACCGGCAACGGCGGGTTTGGCGGTACGGTCAACATGACCACCAAGGATGCCCCCGACCTGCTCAAGGACGGTCGCAACAGTGGCGCGATGCTCAAATACGGTTACTCCAGCAACGACCATGAGCAGGTCTACAGCAGCGCCGTGTTCGGACGTACCGACGATGGTCGTTTCGACGCATTGGCCTACCTGACCCAACGCGACGGCGACGACATGAAGGTCGCCGCCAAACTGCCCAACGAAAACAATCAGTACCCAATCAACCCTCAGCGCCTGCCGAACTCCGCCCAGAATGTCGACGGCAAGCTGTTCAAGGTCAACGCCCACTTCACCGAAGAGCACGCCGTTGGCTTGTCCTACTCGCGGTCACACAGCAACCGCTGGACGCCGTTCTCAGCGGCCAGCTACCCGACGCCGCCCACCCAGGCCAACATTGACCGCTATGGCTACGAAGCAGCGCTGAAGCGTTTTCTGGCCCATCGCGACACGGTCGACACCACTTGGTCGGGCAAATACGAATACACACCCGTGGATAACCCGCTGGTGGACCTGACCGTCAAATACTCCCAGTCCAACACCGACCAGACCGACGAACGCGACGCCACGGCATTTTTTCAACTGGCCACCGGCGGGCGCAAAATGGACACCGCCTACACCGACAAAAACCTCGACGTGCGCAACGTCAGCTTGTTTGACACCGGCCCGTTGCAACATGCCGTCACCGTGGGCGGGCAGATCCGCAAGCACATCCGCGAGACCGAGATGTGGATGCCGGGTACCACCTACAACACCCCGCGCTACAACTACGGGCATTTCCAGCCGGGCTTCATGCCCCACGGCAAAGTCGATACCAACAGTTTCTTCGTGCAGGATGCGGTGCCCCTGGGCGACGTCACCATCACCCCATCGATGCGCTACGACCACGTCCGCAACCGCGGCGAAGCCAACGATGCGCCGTACTACAGCAACCCCGATCCGTCCATTGGCCACGACTACAGCGACCGCACCTACACCGGCTGGTCGCCGCGCCTGGCAGTGTTCTGGACCGTCAACCCGAACCTCGGGCTGTTCGCCAACTGGAGCAAGACCTGGCGCGCGCCAGTGATCGACGAACAGTACGAAGTCCAAGGCCTGGGCAGCCGCACCGCCACCAGTGTCGACCTCGACCCGGAACGCATCACCTCGATCAGCGTGGGCAGCGTCAGCAGCTTCGACAACCTGATCGCCCACGACGACAACCTGCAACTGCGCACCACCTTCTTCCACAACAAAGTCGAAGACGAAATCTTCAAGGCTACAGGCGTCGGCTGCCAGAACCAGGCCATTAACGGCGGCAGCATCTCCACGGCTTGCCCGCCGGGCGCCCTGTCCAACTATCGCAACATCGGTGGCCTGACCATCAAGGGCTTCGAGCTCGAATCTTTCTACAATTCCACCTACCTGTTCGGCTCGGTGTCGTTCGCCTATGCCAAGGGTGATCATGAAGGCGCCTACACCAACCCCTGGGGTCCGGATGTGGCGGCACGGGATATCCCGCCGACCAAATGGGTGCTGGTGCTTGGCACCCATATTCCCGCCTGGGATGCCCAGGTCGGCTGGACCGGCCAGTTCATCGGCGCGACCTCCCGTTTGCCCAGCGACAACTATTCCGGCGGCCCGGGCAGCGGCGTGGGCGACCTGTTCTACGACCAGTACGGCAACAAGCGCTACAACACTCAGGGCCTGTTCGCCAAATGGAAACCACAACAGGCCTACCTGAAAGGCACTGAGGTGAACTTCACCGTGGACAACGTGTTCAACAACAACTTCCGCCCGGCCCTGAGTGGCGACCGCGCCTACACCAAAGGCCGCGACGCGAAGATCAGCGTCACGCGCTTCTTCTAAAACGGGCACGGCCGTTGTGGGAGCCGGGCGTGCCCGCAAGGCAGGCGACGCGTTTTTTGCGTAAAACTGCGGTGCGCCCATCGCAGCCTCGCGAACGCTCGACAGCTCCCACCCGACAGCAACTGTACGGATAAATCCGCACGCAGCTGTAGACCCTTGATCGGTGAGGGATGTGGCTAGATGGGCTTCCCTTGAAGCCCTCTAGATTCGGTTCTTCTCCATGAGCTCGCGCGAAAACACCGGCATGGCCCTCGGCCTGCTGGGCGTCATCATCTTCAGCCTGACCCTGCCCTTCACCCGCATCGTGGTGCAGGAAATCCATCCGTTACTCAACGGCCTGGGCCGTGCGTTGTTCGCGGCGATACCGGCGGCGGCGCTGTTGCTGTGGCGTCGCGAACGCTGGCCGACCTGGCGTCAGGTGCGTGGGCTGTGCCTGGTGATCGCGGGCGTGATCCTGGGTTTCCCGGTGCTGTCAGCCTGGGCCATGCAGACCTTGCCGGCATCCCATGGCGCACTGGTCAACGGCCTGCAACCGCTGTGCGTGGCGCTGTACGCGGCGTGGCTGTCCCATGAACGACCGTCGAAAGCCTTTTGGGCCTGTGCGGCACTGGGCACTGGGTTGGTATTGAGTTATGCGTTGATCACCGGCGCCGGCAGTATCCAGGCGGGTGATTTGCTGATGCTGGGCGCGATTGCCGTGGGTGGGCTGGGTTACGCAGAAGGCGGCCGACTGGCCAAGGAAATGGGCGGCTGGCAGGTGATCTGCTGGGCGCTGGTGCTGTCGACGCCCGTGCTGATCGGGCCGGTGTGGTACCTGGCGGCGCAGCATCAAGGCGCGATTTCCATGCGCGCCTGGTGGGCATTCGGCTACGTGTCGCTGTTTTCGCAATTCCTCGGGTTCTTCGCCTGGTACGCCGGGTTGGCCATGGGCGGGATTGCGCGAGTCAGCCAGATCCAGCTGTTGCAGATCTTCTTCACCATCGCATTTTCGGCGCTGTTCTTTGGTGAACACATCGAACCGATTACCTGGCTGTTTGCGTGTGGGGTGATCGTGACGGTGATGCTGGGGCGCAAGACGGCGGTGCAGCCTGCGCCAGCCCCCAAGGCTACCGCTCTTTAAATCGCATCGTGCTTCAGGCCAGGTAGCCATCCGCGCGCAGCAGGGTTTCCAGGCAGTGTTCGGTGATGTGGTAGAAGGCCTTGAGCTCCTGGATTTTCTCCAGCAACTGCGCGTTGTCCACAGGCTCGGCGCGTTTGACCGCAAGAATCATCTTGTTCTTGTTGGTGTGCTCCAGTGAGATGAACTCGAACACCTTGGTCTCATAACCACAGGCTTCGAGGAACAACGCACGCAAGCTGTCGGTGACCATTTCCGCCTGCTGGCCCAGGTGCAGGCCGTATTGCAGCATCGGCTTGAGCAGCGCCGGGCTCTGGATCTGCAGGCGGATCTGCTTGTGGCAGCACGGCGAGCACATGATGATCGACGCGCCGGAACGGATGCCGGTGTGGATCGCGTAGTCCGTGGCAATGTCGCAGGCATGCAGGGCGATCATCACGTCCAGCTCGCTGGGCGCCACGCTGCGCACATCACCGCATTTGAACACCAGCCCCGGATGCTCCAGGCGGGCGGCGGCGGTGTTGCAGAGGGTCACCATGTCTTCGCGCAGCTCGACGCCGGTCACTTCGCCTTCGGCCTTGAGGGTGTTGCGCAGGTAGTCGTGAATGGCAAAGGTCAGGTAGCCCTTGCCCGAGCCGAAGTCGGCGACGCGCACCGGCTGGTCCAGCTTCAAGGGTGACGAGGTGAGCGCATGGCTGAACACTTCGATGAACTTGTTGATCTGCTTCCACTTGCGCGACATCGACGGGATCAGCGCCTGCTTGGCGTCGGTCACGCCCAGGTCGGCGAGAAAGGGTCGGCTCAGATCGAGGAATCGATTCTTCTCACGGTTATGTTCAGCCGACGGCGCTTCACGCAGTTGCTGCGGCTTGCTTTTGAACAGTGAGCTTTTGTTCTTTTTGCTGTATTCCAACTGGGCTTCGTCAGTCAGCGACAGCAGGTGCGCATTCTTGAACGAGGTTGGCAGCAACTCGGCAATCGCCGCCACACCTTCCGCCAGCAGGAAGTTCTTGGTGATGTCGCGGGTCTTGTAGCGGTAGACGAAGGACAGGCACGCCTGTTCCTTGACCGTGACCGGCTTGATGATCAGCCGCTGCAACTCGGTTTCCTCACCGACGTACTTGGCCAGCACCAGCTTGATAAAGGCGTTCTGCGCGAGGCTTGCGCTGAGCAGTTCGACGAACTGGGCATGATGATCCGGCGCAGGACGGGCAGGTTGAGCGGTGACAGACATGAACTAAAACGCCTCGGGCAGGGAATGCCGGGCATTTTAGGGGGGATAGCGGTTCAGGGCACGGGGTTATTTGACTAACGGTCAGTGTATTGCCGACACAAAACCCACATTTAGAACTGCACTGTCTGGATTACTCGAGTACGACCAATCGATTCGGCAGTTCGTTACGCGTCTGCGTCACCGGCACATGCACCTTCAACAACTCGCCACAGGCCTCGATGCAACTGATAAACCCAGCCAGTGTCTGCCCCTGTTTCACCTGCTGGGTAAACGCCTTGACGATCACATCCCAGCTGCTGTCATCCAGGCGTTTGGAAATGCCGTCATCCACCAGGATCTCCACGTACCGCTCTGCCTCGCTGACAAAGATCAGCACGCCGGTGCTGCCCAGCGTGTGGTGCAGGTTCTGCTCCAGGAACTGCCGCCGCGCCAGGTTGGACGCACGCCAGTGGCGCACCGAACGGGGGATCAACCGCGTGGTGACCTTGGGCAGGCGGAACACCAGGCACAACACGATGAATGTCGCCCATTGCGCCAGCAACAAGGTGTACATGGTCAGGTAACCCGACAGGTAATGCACCACACCGGGCACCACCAACGCGATCAGGCTGGCCCACAACAGTGGGATGTAGGCGTAGTCGTCGGCGCGGGCGGCCAACACGGTCACCAGTTCCGCGTCGGTGGTTTTCTCGACGCGGGCGATCGCTTCCGCGACTTGGCGCTGCTCGTGTTCAGTCAGTAATGCCATGGTTGTCGTTGCTCTCTCATTATTATCATCACCAGCCGCCTGAAGCCCCGCCGCCGCCAAAGCCGCCACCGCCGCCCCGGAAACCACCACCGCCGCCCCCGCCACCACCGCCACGGCCGCTGCTGCTGAGAATCGCCAGCAAGATAGCGCCCACCGGCAGCCCCATGCGATTGCACAGCCACAACACGCCGATCAGCAGGATAAACAGGCCAATGGAAAACCCGGGATTATCCTTGGCAAAGTTGGCATCCGCCACATGCGCCGGCACGGCCAGCGGCTCGCCGCCCACCACCTGCACCATCGCCGAAACGCCGTCGCTGATGCCCTGGCTGTAATTACCGGCCTTGAACTTAGGCGCGATCACTTGGTTGATGATCACCCAGGACTGCGCATCGGTCAGCGTGCCTTCGAGGCCATAGCCGACTTCGATGCGCAATTTGCGCTCATCCCGGGCGACGATCAACAGCGCGCCGTTGTCCTTGCCCTTCTGGCCGATGCCCCATTGGCGGCCGAGTTGATAACCGTAATCCTCAATGGGCACGCCCTGCAGGTCTGGCACCGTGACCACCACGATCTGGTCGCCACGGGTTTGCTCCAGTGCCTGCAATTGCTGGGTAATCTGCTCGCGCACCGCCAGGTCGATCATCTGGGCGGTGTCCACCACCCGCCCGCTCAACGCCGGGAAGCTCAGCGCCGCCTG
>Ga0308165_1001513_pt1 | contig 32114 bp, 29 predicted proteins | sample PhyWR2_FD_201032 | JGI IMG/M metagenome (GOLD analysis project Ga0308165, IMG submission 201032) | Phyllosphere microbial communities from UC Gill Tract Community Farm, Albany, California, United States - DLSLW.R2 | ecosystem: Host-associated > Plants > Phyllosphere > Unclassified | place: USA... | reverse complement strand
AGGAGTTTTGTTAGCCGCTGTAGAATCGCCAATAATGTAAAGCGTTGTTTGCTTTTTTTGGATGGTAAAGGCGAATAAAGCCACAAGAATTATGGCAGCAGTTGTTGTGTAGATTGTAGTTTTCATATCAGATTACTAAAGAAGTCAAGTTTTAAAAACTTGGCTTCTTTTTAATTACTTTAATGGCGTCATTGCGAGGCACGAAGAATCCCTAGCCTACCAGCACGGAAACTTGTGAGCCCACCGACGCTCATGTTTTAGGTTTGTGCAGGTTTGAAGCCACGTCTTCATCGCCTGCGGATTCTTCACTGCCTGACCAGACGAGCAGACGGGCGTTCAATGTCATTTAGTTAAGGATAAAATTATAGAACATTGTCACCCTGAGCGGAGTCGAAGGGCGGATGTTAATGGTTTTATCCAATAAAAAAGGTCTTCGACTGATTTTATCTTGAGCGAAGTCGAAAGGCTCAGATCCGATAGCTATCGGATGACACACGTCGAGCTTAACTAAATGACATTGGGCGGGCGTTCAGAAGACAACGTTATGTTATTGCTTCCAGCCGTCACCCAATATATTTTCTATTGTATAATTCCCCGCTTCCTTGGCTGTTAACTGCTTTGTCCAGGGCAATCTGGTTTTTGGCGATGCACCCGCACCAACATTTTTATATTCTGCATAAAAAACTGTTTTTTCCTTATCAGGAAACATCAAATCTCCCTTCCATGGGTTCCATCCCGCAGGTAAGATATGTTTTCCCAAATCGCAATTGATGAACACGGTTTTTGCATACGGTCGCCACGGTCGACCCAGTGCAACTTTACTCACTGAAGAATCGGCGACAATTTTACAGCCCAAAAATACGAAGCCAAACTTTTGATTTTTGGATGTAGACGCCGCCGTAATGTAAGAATCTGACAAACTTTTAATGGTACAACCTTGAAATACCGCCGTTGCTGTGCCAAAAATAAAGTCGGTAGTTCCTTCTATAAAACAATCTTGATAAAACTGGCGACTATTTTCTGTTGCTGCGTAAAGCGTATCTTGATTGCCTAATATATTACAGTTAATGGCCACGAAACGATCGCCCTCAACATGCAGCGCTACTGCTTGTCCAACCCTGCCCGAAGTATTTGAAATGGTTAAATTCTCTAACTTTACATCGTTTGCTTGAACCAAAAGCGTATAAGAATTGAAAGTTGAAAATTTATCTTTCCCAAACGCATCCTTTTTATCGGGGTTTAATTTTCCTGAATAATCGTCGAAAGTGATTACGGTATTCGCCTTATCCTCACCTATCAAACTGATCTTTGTTTTCCATGAGGGAATGGCAATCTTTTCTTTATAAATGCCTGCCTTGATCAATATTTTCACTTCCTTTTCCCCTAAATCGCGAACGGAATTGATAGCTTCTTGAATGGTTTTATAGTTGCCCCGTCCGTCTTGAGAAACCGTAATTTCTGCCGGATATCTTGGATCTTGCGCCCGGGCATTGGAAAAGATGAATGCAAAAATAAGGAAAGTGATTTTAAGATAAGTTGATGGTTTCATTGCATTAGTAAGAGGTTTTTTATTTTTTATTGATTTGTCATCCGATAGCTATCGAATCTGAGGCACAGCCTGTCCCGATCTCTCGGGAAAGAATCTGTTCGCTCTTTTGCACTGCTCTCCGCTCATGCAATCCCTTTAAAGACAGTGGGTTTTTAGCGTTCTATATTTCATCGCTTAGAGATTTACTTCGTAGCTGCTTCGCGGTCTTCACTGCCTGCCCGCTCGGATCAGGCGGGCGTTACACTACCATTGATGTTTTAGAATCTGGGTTTAACGCACTGTCGTATTGTCCCTCTTTGGAGAGGGTTGCACAACCGAAAAACACAAGGATCCATACAAAGGGAGAGGATTTTTTGGAAGTCATCCCCCTGCCCCCTTCAAAGGGGGACGCATAGCGCATATAGCGAACGAACAAATTGCAAACGTTACTCATATTGATTTTTTCCTAAAAAATTACCTTCAGGATGACAGCGTTAAAGTGGCCATCCCAACCTCTTGTTTTTCCTAAAACTGACGTTACCACCACTCCTGTAAAGACTCACAAAACACCCACTTCGACTACGCTCGGTGCGACATACCGTTTAGTAATATTGTTGGAATAAATTTCAACAAAAAAGGGCAGAACCTGCCCTTTTTAATATTTAAGTTACAATCTCCATCTTGGATCGCCTGCGCTGGATTTCCCTGCAAAGCCATCATCTTTTATTTTAAAGTTTTTGGTAGCCGGAGCCGTGAACAAAGCTGTGCTTGCACCGGCATAGGCAGTAATGCCCGGAATAGGATTGGCTGTAAACACAACATCACTGGTTTGATAGTTGTTGGCCACTGTTGGCGCTGTTGCAGCTCTAATGCCCCTGGCTGTTGCCGCCGGCGATAGTGTTTTGGCTACGATATTATTTTTAAATGAAAACCCGCCCGATATGGTCTGTGCGTTGTAATCTATAAAATACCTCGCATCTCCCACCACATTATAAAAGGTATTGTTTTCTATCGTCACTGTTTGAGATGGGGCCTGATTGTGCAAGATTAAACCGTAGCCAATATTCGAAAAGGTGTTGTTGGTCAATGTAATATTATTGATTTTACCCGTAGCCACGTTCGAATTGATGAATGCGTAGTTTCCTCCGCCCGGGCCCGCATCGGCGATGCTGATGTTATCGATTATGCAATTGTTTACAATGAATTTATTTAACGTAATTGCTGCAGAACCTTGCATGCGCATCGGCGTGTTAACAAAGTTGCGAATGTTGCAGTTTTCGAAAGAAACCTCATCAAAGGTAGACGCTGTACTTTGGTTAATTACATATTGGCGACGGGTTGTAGTTTCATTGCCCAATGCATACGCATTAACGTCGACATTTTCGAAATGCAGTTTACCACCAGTAACAGGCAAAATAATTTGGGTAAAGGAAACAATCGGTTTTACCGCAGCAACCTCACCAATAATGCTAATATCGATGCCCGCAGGTAAGGTGAAAGCCAGATCGGCATTGTATTTCGATCCTTCCAAAATTACAAACCTTGTGCTCTTGGTAGCGGCCTGTATCATCGTGGCCAAATCGTCGGTAGCTGCTACAATTACAACATCGGCACCGGTAGGCAACTCCGCTGGCGTGGTAAAAGTTTTGGTGCCCCTCACCGTTCCGTTTAACAGCAAGGTTGCCGTGTAGGTGGTTTTTGGTGTTAAACCGGTTAAGGTAATCGCTCCGGCTGTAATTTCCGCTGGTGTAACGGCTCTGGTTATATTGCCCGGATTTAGCGTAATGGTTGTTGCATTTTCGCCGGCAGGGAAATTTAAGGTTACCGTTCTCGAGCCGAGTTTATCCGAGGTAATATCCTGAAAAATTTGCTCAGGCTCAGTTTTTATCGCAACACTAACATATTTCGAATCGTCAACACCCTCGCCCGATGCTTTAACTCTGATATAATACTGCGTATCGCCTGCCAGCCCTGTAACCGTGTATGGCACTTGAGTAAAAGCGATGTCTTTAACGGTTTTTACAGCTGTGCCCGAAAAATCTGTCGTTGTAAAAACCTCTATGGTGTATGTTTTGGCATTATTAACCGCTTTCCAGGTTAATCTTACGCCAGTCTTGTTCACTACCGTTGCAGTAAGTCCCGTTGGAGAAAAAGCCCGGTCCACTTCAAGGTTGGCAATCTCCTCCAAATTATTGTCCTTACATCCCGCAAAAGCAATCAGTGTTACCAGAAAGAAAATGTAACTGTACAATCTATTCTTGTTCATTACAATGATATTATAAGTTCAAATTTTTATTATTTAACAATCCGTTAGAAGAATCTAAAAACACTTGCCATATTGGCCAAACTTGTTGTGCATTCGGATCTTTCACTGCAAGTGCATCCCAAAAGGTTGATGCATCACCCGTCGAAACCATTGTCCAGGTTTTACTAGATGTGTAACCCAGCGCCACACCCTGCGCATCGGTATCTCCGAAATTCAACCCGTAAATGTCGACGGTTTCCCCGTTTGCAGCCGTTTTGTAATAAATTTTGGCTGGAAGATTCGCATATTTTCCTTGTCTGTTTTCGAGCTGCTGTAATTTAACTTTCGCCTCGGCTATTTTTGTACCTAAAAGGTTCCAACGGATTAAATCGCCCTTTCTGAGCATCTCTCCAGTAAATTCTAAGGCCCTTTCGTTAACAATGGCATTAAAAAACGCTGCTTTCGAAGCGGTTGCCGTGGTCATAAAAGCCGTAACCTTGGCGGCATCGTTAGGAAAAGCACGGTCGCGGATCATTTTCAGATACGGTGCGGCAGCTGCAGGTCCATCCAGTTCGTTAACTGCTTCGGCGGCCATTAACACCACATCGGCATAACGCATGTACATCCAGTTTAATCCATCATCATTGGTAGAAGTTACTCTTCTTTTCATCCATTCGTAACGATATTTACCGAAATACAAACGGCCTAAGCTCGATGGCACCTGGTATCCGCCAGTTTCGCCCGTTCCGCCATCCCATTCGTAAGGCACTACGGTAACGCTTCTCCTCACATCTCCCGGCTCATATTCGTACAACATAATCGGGTTCGGTCCGTTCGTTCCGCCTTTATTTTGCCCCGTATATTTATCGGTTTTTAAGTGCTTTACACCAAGGTCGAAAATTACCCTTCCCCTGCCTTCGCTAAATGGAATTTCCCACATCGATTCTAAGCCCGCCTGTCCGGCCTCCTCATTCAGCTTTCTAAATACTTCTTCAAATCCCAACAATCTCAATTTATTACTGTTGATGATATCCAGACATTCTGTTTTTGCAATGGCGTACATTTTAGCGGGAGCCAAATCAGGGTCGGTACTTAAATGTACGGTTCCATCCAGGCGTTGTGCATAACCGCCGGCAGCAAGCGCTAAGCGTGCCCTTAGCCCTTTAGCAAATGCTTTGTTTACACGTTCTACATTGCTGGTAGTTGCATTATCGTTTGGCCACGGCAGATAATTTGCCGCTTCTTCTAAATCGGCTAATAGCTGTTTGTAAATTACATCTCTATCGCTTCGGGGCAGATAAGTGGTTGCCGTAGTAATCGGTTCGAAACGGGCCGGTACATCGCCCCAGCCTTTAATTAAATCGTTATACAGCACTGCCCTTAAAGTGAGTATTTCTCCTAATATCTGAGCCATTTGCGCATTGCTTTCTACCTTGCCATAAGTCCTTATGCCACGTATGGCCAAGTTGGCTCGCTCAATACCCTCGTAAAACTTTGCCCAGGCATTGTTATCGGTATTCATTTGCCCGTTGTTTACATTGGCGTTGTAGTTAGATAACCGCGATTTGTCGTCGCCGGTTGCCTTTAAGCTATTACTCACCTCGGTATCGTTGTTAATTCCGTAATAAACCAAAAAACGACCACGATAGGAGTTAGTCTCGCCAAAAGATTGGATAATGCCTGCAATGGCGCCTTCGGCCAGCCCCGGGGTAGAGAAAATTACAGATTCATCTAGCGATGACTTTGTTGGGGCATCGAGCACCTTTTTACAGCTCGTTACCAAAGTAAGGCCGGTAAGGATGAATAATGTATATATTACTTTTTTCATTTCTTTGAAATTAAAATTGTAGCCTAAAAATTAACATTTAAACCAAATACAAACGATTTGCTTTTTGGATAAGCCGAATAATCTACACCGGGCGTTAGGTTTGTTCTACGTCTGGTCGAAACTTCGGGATCAAAGCCTGTATAATCTGTTAGCAGCCATAAATTATATGCAGAGGCATAAAGGCGTAGCTTTTTCATTTTAAGTTTGCTCGAAATTCTTGCCGGCAACGTATAGCCCAGGGTTAGGGTAGATAACCGTAAAAACGATCCATCTTCTACCGCCCAATCGCTCAGTACAAAGGTTTTCATATACGGCGACCATAAAGTAGTGTTGGCATTCATGGCAGCAAGCTCGGTTGGGTCGTTGCTGAGCGTTCCATCAGCACGAAGGTTTGTCCAGCGGTTGCCCGATTCCATGATCGAGAGCATGTTTCGAGAGCTGTATTTACTTGTTGAGGTGTATTCAATCTTATTGGCATTGTACACATCGTTTCCATAGCTCCAGTTAAAGTAAGCGCCAATATCGAAGCTGTAAATCCTCGAATTGACAGAAAAACCTCCGGTATTTAGCGGATTGGCATTGCCAATTACTGTACGGTCTGATAAATCAATTTTGCCATCACCAGAGAGATCCTCAACTTTCATTGTTCCCGGCCTGATGGTGCCTAAAAACTCAGAACCGTTTACTACCCCAGGCTTCAATGTCCAGGTGTTTGTTGTAGCATTGTAGCCGCTAAAATCCGACACTTCGTATCTGCCGGCGTTGCGGTAACCGTAAATTCTACCTACCGAAGCGCCTTCTTCTACTAAATAATCGACATTGATTTCTGTTGAAGCCCAGCCCGATGTGCCGTTGATGTTTTTAATTGCACCTAAGGAAATAATCTTGTTTCGGTTAAAGTTGATGTTTGCAGAAAATGATAAATCAAAATTTGTCTTTCTGATCGCGTTCCAGTTTAACGAGAATTCGAGCCCCTTGTTTTGGGTTTCGCCAATGTTGCGGTATTGAAAATCGTAACCTGTACCGGCAACAGGGAATTGAAGCAACAAATCTTTTGTTCTATTGAGATAAGCATCAATAGTACCGGTAACTTTTGCATCGAACAAAGTAAAATCCAAACCTAAATTTTTGGTAACGGTGGTTTCCCATTTCAAATCGGGATTGGCCATTGTTTTTGAGGCCGCCCAATAGTTGTTAAAGCCATTTACCCAGGTGGTAACCGAATTTTGGAATGTTTGATTCATCTGTCCCGGAGGGATATTGTTATTTCCGGCAGTACCATAACTGGCCCTCAACTTTAAATCGCTAAGCCACGATTTTGTGCCCTGCATAAAATCTTCCTGAGAAATGCGCCAGGCGGCAGAAACTGATGGGAAATAACCCCATTGATTGCCCGGCGAGAATTTCGACGAACCATCGGCCCTAAAAGTTGCACTGATTAGGTACTTGCCCAGGTAATCGTAGTTTGCCCGTCCGAAAAATGAAAGCAATTTATCATCAGGCGAAAAGTTGTTATCAATCGAATTGGCTTTTCCTTGCGTAGATAATTTTCTAGCATCCTGAAAACCGAATGACTCTGGAAACCCGTGAACTACGTTGGTCAAAATATCCAGTTCAGTTTTTATAAATTCCTGCCCAAGCAAAGCAGTCAGGTTGTGGTCTTTACCTAAAATTTTACTAAAATTATAGTTTAATGTGTTGGTGTTTCTGAAACTGTTTCTATTGGAATTGGTAAGAATAAGGGCCGGAAGGTTTTGATTTTCAGCCGAGGGCACGTTTCGCACGTAATAGGTTGTTGTACCATAAAAACGATCTTGATCGTTCCGGTAGCCATCGTAACCTACCTCCGTGCGGAGCCTTAAATTATCAATAATATCCCAGCTAACCGCACCATTTAAGTTATACGTTTTGCGCTGAATATATTGGTCGTTATCAGAAATAGAAATTAAAGGGCTGTATAAGTTAAACTCATCGTCGGTTTCGGTGGTAGTAGTTAAGCCAGGTACGGGGAATGGTGGATAAATCATCGCATTTTTGAGGCGAGAATCGGCCGACGAAACCTCATTCTGTTCGTTTGCACCGCCGCCCTTAATTTTTGTATTGGCGTATCTAAATCCGAAATCGAGGGTCAGCCTGTCGTATAATTTATGATTAAGCTTAAAATTTACATTCTGTCTTTCAAAATCAGAAAGTTGCATAATCGCTTTGTCCTTTACATAACTATGGCTGAGGCTGTATTTGGTTTTTTCGCCGCCCCCGCTAATGTTCAGGTTCTGGTTGAACGTGGTTCCCGTACGGCCGAAAACAATTTCCTGCCAGTCGTTTGCCGGCACATTTCCATACAAATCGATATCCTGGTAGTTGCCAAAGTACTGCGTGTAATCAATTGGCGAGTTATCTAGCAACGAACGTTCGTACTGCCAGGTAACATAATCTAACGGGCTCAACACATCTAACTTATTAGCCAGTTCCTTAACACCGGTAAAAACATTGTAGGCAATTGTTGTTTTGCCATCTTTACTGTTCTTTGTAGTTACAAGAATTACCCCGTTTGCACCCCGCGAACCATAAATCGCCGTCGATGATGCATCTTTTAAAATGTCTATCGTTTCAATATCCTGCGGTGCAATATCAGCAATTGAAGCCACCGGAAATCCATCTACAATATACAGCGGAGAATTGTCGCCGGTAATAGAGCCACCGCCCCTTACCCTAACTACCAATTCGGCATCGGGAGAACCTTCGGTTGAAGCGATATTAACGCCAGCAACACGCCCTTGAATGGCTTCCAATGCCGAAGAAACGGGCGCTGCGGCAATTACATCGGCCCCAACAGATGATACTGCACCCGTTAAATCTTTCTTCCGTACTACGCCGTAACCTACATTTACCGTAACCTCTTGCAAGGTATTTGCATCTTCTTCTAACGTTAAATTCAATTTGGATTGGTCCGTTACTCCGATGGTTTTCGTTTTATATCCGATGTATGTAAAAGTAAGAACAGCACCTTTTGAGGGAATGCTGATCTTAAAAACACCGTTTCCGTCGGTACTGGCGCCGGTTTTCGAATCTTTAATGGTTATACTAACGCCAACCAAAGGTTGTCCGTCGGCTTTATCTTTTATTGTTCCGGTAAGCTGTCTGTTTTGCGCTTTTACTACAGACGAACCAAAAAAAGAGAGAAATGCCAATAAGAGTAAAACTCTGCTCATAGTTATTGATTTATTTGTTGATTGAATGATTTATAGGGTGAACTCAGAAGATAATTCTATGTTGCGATGATAGGGGTTTATTATATTTGGCTAGTTGATTAAACAATTTTACAAACTAAAAATGGATTGGAATCGATTTTAACCAAAAAACTGTGCAAACGTTCCCAAAAACGTAGTTTTAACGTTTATTAATATTGTGATCAAAACCATCAAAAGAGATATTTTTCGTAACTTGTACGCATCCCCTGAAAGATGAGATTTGAAACTTCTACCATAAAAGATATTGCTAAAGCACTGGGCCTGTCTACCTCGACAGTTTCGAGGGCTTTAAGAGACCGTTACGAAATTAGTGAAGAAACAAAAAAGCTCGTTTTAGCGTATGCTGAGAAAGTAAATTACAGGGCTAACCCCATTGCCCGAAGTTTAAAGGAACGCCGGAGTTACTCGATCGGGATCATCGTTAGCGAAATTGCAAACAACTTCTTTTCGCAGGTCATTAACGGCATCGAGTCCATTGCCTACGACAAGGATTACCACGTAATTATCTCCCAAAGTCACGAATCGTTCAAACAGGAAAAACTGAATGTTGAGCACCTGGCATCGAGATCGATTGACGGCTTATTGATTGCCTTATCATCAGAAACGCAAGACATCGATTACCTCCGCGATTTGTATGGCAAAGGTTTGCCCATCGTTTTTTTTGATCGTGTGCCCGAAGATTTTGAAACCCACAAAGTAATTGCCAATAATTTTAAAGGCGCTTTTGATGCCACAGAACATTTGATTTTATCGGGAAAGCGGAAAATTGCGCACTTAACCAATTCAGAGAATCTTTCTATTACAAAGGAGCGCTTAAAAGGATACCAGGCGGCTTTGGCCAAATATCATATCGAATTTAACCCCGATTTGGTTAAGTATTGCCAGCATGGGGGCATGCACAGCGCCGAACTCGAGCAAGCGGTTAAAGCACTGATACCGCTCAGCCCCGATGGTATTTTTATTGCTAGCGACAGGCTTACCACGGGTTGCATCATGGCCCTGAAGAAAACAAACCCCGAAGTTGCCCATAAAATTGCAATTGCCGGTTTTACAAATTCAAGCGTTGTCGAACTGTTTTCACCCTCGCTAACCTCAGTAAAGCAACCCGCCTTTGAAATGGGCCAGGTGGCTACAGAATTGCTGATTTCGATGATTGAAGCCAAACGACCGGTAACAGAATTTGAGACTAAGATTTTAGATACTGAGTTAGTGAGAAAACAAAAGAGTTTGGGCAACAGGTTTTTGTAAGAAATGGTTAACTGTTGGAATTGTTTAATTGTTTGAATTGTTTCTGTCATCCGATAGTTATCCTTACACGCTATCAATGGACAGCTTCTACGAACGGTCGTCATTGCGAGGAACGAAGCAATCTCTTTCCGTTAATCAGATTGCTTCAGCTGAGTTTATCTTGAGCGTAGTCGAAAGGCACAAGCCCGGCTTCGCAATGACGTTGGTTTGCAACGCACTGTTTTAAAAGCCCCTACATGAACTGCCGTCATCCTCAGCTCGGCTGGGGATCTCAATGCTAATGCTGCTGCTCTCGCTTTAATATTCCCGCCTGCGCGGGAAAGACGGCAAGAATAATGGTGATCGGATAACTATTTAGCTCATACTTGATTTTATGCCTAAACTCTTTCTTATAATGACAACTGAAGAGCTTAACTTAATAGCATTCCTGCCCTTCCGGTCAGGCGGGCGTGCCTCGCAATGACGTTGGTTTGCAACTCACTGTTTTAAAAGCCTCTACATGAACGGTCGTAATCCTCAGCTTGACTGGGGGATCCTAATGCTAATGCTCTCGCTTTAATATTCCCGCCTGCGCGGGAAAGACGGCAAGAATAATAAACGTCACTTTATATTGATTTTCTTCCAAAAATTAAAACTCATCATGGCAGCCTTTTTTACGCACTGCCTATCAATCAAAGACTCCACACTTCAGACTAAAGACTAAATCACTACCTTTGCATCATGGTAGAAATCTCATTAAAAAAGGGTAAAGAGAAAGCGGCATTACAAAGGCATCCGTGGGTATTTTCTGGTGCTTTAGAAAAAGTAAAAGGGAAACCCGAAGATGGGGAAGTGGTAAAGGTTTTTGCCTTTGATAAGGAGTTTTTAGCTTATGGTTATTACAACAGCAATTCGCGGGTTGCCGTGCGTTTGCTAGAATGGGATGAAAGCCAAACTATTGACAGTAACTGGTACGAAAACCGATTGAAACAGGCCATTGCCGCTCGCCAACCGATTTTAAACAGTGAAACGAATACCTGCCGTTTAGTGTTCAGCGAAGCTGATTTTCTACCCGGGCTTATCGTGGATAAGTATGCCGATTTTCTTTCCTTACAGATTTTAAGCACGGGGATTGAAAAGGAAAAATCGACCATTGTTGAGATTTTAAAAGCAGAATTACAGCCGAAAGGAATTTTTGATAAAAGCGATGCCACCGCCCGCACACACGAGGGGCTGCCAATAGAAAACGGCTTGCTTTGGGGCGAAAACCCACCCGAATTTTTGGAAGTTAAAGAAAACGGAATTGCCTACAACATCAACATTGCCGAAGGACAAAAATCGGGGTTTTATTGCGACCAACGCGATAACAGAAAGATTTTGGCCAGTTATGCAAAAGATAAAAAAGTATTGGATTGCTTTAGTTACAGCGGCGGCTTTAGTTTGAATTGTTTGGCCAACGAAGCGGCGAGCGTTACGAGCGTAGATAGCTCCGGCCTTGCTGTAGAAACCTTAAAACAAAATATCGACTTAAATAAATTTGACGCCGCCAAGGTTACGGCCATTCAATCTGACGTAAATAAACAATTAAGAGCTTTTAAGGAATCGGGAGAATTATTCGACGTTATAGTGCTCGATCCACCAAAATATGCGCCATCGCGTTCAGCTTTAGATCGTGCTGCCCGGGCGTATAAGGATTTAAACCGATTGGGCATGCTTTTGCTCGAAAAAGGCGGGTTGCTGGCTACGTTTTCGTGCTCCGGCGCTGTTGATATAGAGACTTTCAAGCAGATTATCGCCTGGGCCGCTTTAGATGCTGGCAAAGAGGTACAGATAATTAAGCAATTTTGCCAGCCAGAAGATCATCCTGTTAGAATTTCGTTCTCAGAAGGCGAATATCTAAAGGGGCTTTTGTTGAGGGTTTTGTAAGGAAGTCCGAGGTCGGAAAGCCCTAAGTCCGAAGTATCGTCATTTCGAACGAGGAACGAGGAGAAATCTGTAACCTAAGATGCACGAAAAGAAGTGCTGCAACAGAGTGTTGGGCCTATCTTGGCATCAACTATGAACGGTCGTCATCCTCAGCTTGGCTGGGGATCTTAAAGCCAGGGGGTTGCGCCCGCTATTAATCTAGCCGAGTCTGATCGGAGTCGAAGACCTCTTCTGTAGGAAACACAAATAAACATCGCCCTTCGACTCCGCTCAGGGTGACAATGTTTTTTGTTTTTTCCTTAACTAAATGACATTGAGCGCCCCCCTATGGCGCAAGCGTCTCGCTTGTGCCCATCCTATCATCATTCAGAATGCCTCCATGTAACGCCAATTATCGCATGCTCAAATATTGGCCTCGGGAAACACAGATTGACACGGAAAAGTGTTCTCATTTTTCTCCGTGCTTGCCGTGCCTCCGTGGCGATATCAACCTTTATTGTCGTAGCGGGACGCTACGGCGAGGTAGGTGTTTATTCGTCATTGCGAGGCCGGGCTTGTGCGAGCCGAAGCAATCTCATTTACGAAAGAGATTGCTTCGTACCTCGCAATGACAATCGTTCACATCTCTATCATCCTCAGCTTGGCTGGGGATCTTAAAGCCAGGGGTTTGCGCCCGCTATTAATTTAGCCGAAACCGTCGTAGCGAGACGCTACGACGAGGTAGCAATCTCATTCAAAATAGATTCCTCGAGCCGCGGAATGACGGCAAGGGTTTCGACAACATCCTCACTAAAGTTCTTCCGAACTTTCGGGCAACCTATCATACTCGCCCTTCCAGGCGTAAAAACCGAATATCATCAGGCCAATGCTTATTGGTAAAAAGATAAAAAGAATAATCGCCCATTGCAAAATGGTGTTGGTTCGCTCAATATCGGTGTGGGTCAACCCCACCTTTTCAATCGCCTGCAAAAACAAAAAAGTCATTGCTATCGGCCCGAGGATCATCCAAACTAAACCTAAAAATTTCTTTAATGTATTCATCATCCTAATCGTTTATGCGTTCGTCTTTTTTATTTGATAAATAGATGGTACCAATAATTAAGCTCAATGTTGCAATTCCGATGGGGTACCAAAGACCCGATAGCGGTGTAGAACCTGCAAAACTGGCTATTAAAGTGGCAATAAAAGGCACAAGGCCGCCAAAAACGCCGTTACCAATATGATAGGGCAGCGACATTGATGTATACCTTATTTTTGTTGGAAACAATTCGACCAAAAAGGCAGCAATTGGCCCGTAAACCATGGTAACCAACAAGATTTGAAAGAAAATCAGCCCTACAAACTTCCAAAACACAGGCTTCGACAACACTTTGTCCTTAATCACCTCTTTAGCGGGTAAAACGCCTTTGGTAATTGAAATGGTATCGGTTTGAACCTCGTTAAATGAAGCGCCATTTTTTAAGAAAACCTGGGTTGATATGGTTCTCAAACTATCGGTAGTGCCCGCAATTAACACCGAGCTTGTCGTTGCTGGTTTTAACGATAATACATCGCTTTGCTCAATACGGGTAAAATCGGTATCATCTAAAAACACCTGGTAAATTGGCCGATAAAATATCACGCCCAATAACATGCCACTAAGCATAATCCATTTGCGCCCAACCTTGTCGCTCCATGCGCCAAAAATCACAAAAAATGGCGTTGCGAAGGCAATTCCCCAAAGCAGAATGTACCGCGAATCGTTAAAATCGAGCTTGCAGGTGTTTTCTAAAAACGACTGTGCATAAAACTGGCCTGTATACCAAATCACTCCCTGCCCCATAGTAGCGCCAAAAAGCGCCAAAAGTACCATCTTAAAGTTCGCCTTATTATTAAAACTCTCTTTCAATGGATTTTTCGATACATTTCCTTCGGCCTTCAACTTTGAAAATAGTGGCGATTCGTGCATCTTCATTCTGATATAAATGGAAACAACAACCAACACTATCGATAATAAAAACGGGATTCTCCAGCCCCAATCGCCGAAAACATCAGTGCCCAGAATATTTTTTGTAACCACAATTACACCCAACGAAAGAAATAACCCCAATGTTGCGGTAGTTTGAATCCAACTGGTAAAAAAACCACGTTTATTTTCTGGTGCATGTTCTGCAACATAGGTCGCCGCTCCGCCGTATTCACCACCCAACGCAAGCCCCTGTACCAATCTTAATATTAATACCAAAATTGGCGCAGCATAACCAATGCTTTTATACGAGGGTATTAAACCAATGAGGAAAGTGGAACCGCCCATTAAAACAAGCGTGAGCAAAAACGTATATTTCCTGCCAATAAGATCGCCCAAACGGCCAAAAACCAGCGCCCCGAACGGCCTCACAATAAAGCCTGCGGCAAAAATTGCCAAAGTATTGATGAGTGCCGATGCTCCGGCATCTTCGGGAAAAAGCTGATGCCCAATAATAACGGCTAGGCTGCCAAAAATATAAAAGTCGTACCACTCAATTAAAGTGCCGAGAGATGATGCACCGATAACTTTAAAAATGTTGTTTTTTGGTAGGGTTTCGCTCATAAGGATTCAGAATATTTGGTTTTCTAAGGTAATCATTTGTACTACAAAACAATAACAGCCTCAATTTTCGATTTAAATTGTTACAATGAAACATTTTAGCTTTCATTTTGTATTTTCATACTAAAAACTAACAATAATGCTTTTAATACAGAATATTCGGTTGAGCCGGATCTTGATCAACACCTGGCAAGTCGACCTTATTATGATCGCTTCGTGCACCATTGCGTATTTCACCCGAGAATATTTAATTGCTTATCACTTTCAAGTCTCTGCCATTGTACCAACGGTTTTAGGTACGGCTATTGCCTTTTTTATTGGCTTCAATAACAACCAGGCATACGATAGGTGGTGGGAGGCACGAAAAATCTGGGGTGCGCTGGTTAACGACTCTCGATCGTTTGCCAGGGCGCTGATTAATTATGTAGACGGCGACAATACCACTTCAATAAGGATGATCCATCGCCACATTGCGTTTTTGTATTCGCTAAAGGCCAGTTTGCGGGGAACGGTTGATGAGATTTATATCAAATACTTAACAGATGAGGATTTAAAGGAAGTGGCAAAACATAAAAATATGCACAACGCCATTTTAAACATTCAAGCCAGAGATTTGCAAAAACTATCGAAAGCAAATCAGGTTGATGGTTTCAGGTTTATTGAAATAAATGAAATGTTAGTTCGCTTTTCTGACTCAATGGGCATGAGTGAGCGCATAAAGAATACCGTTTTTCCTACAACATATAGCTACCTGACCAAGGTTTTCATCTGGCTTTTTGTAGTTACATTTACATTGGCCATTAGCGAAACGGCTGGTGTAGCGGCCATTTTTTTAGGTTGGTTAATTGGCTTCGTTTTTGTATCGACCCAAATCAATGGCATGAGTCTCATCAATCCGTTCGAAACCAATTCGGCGGGCGTTCCCTTGAACTCCATCACCCGAACTATTGAAATTAACCTGTTGCAAATGCTCGAAGAAGAAAATATCCCCGAACCAGTTAAACCAATTAACGAGGAGTATATTCTTTAATACTTTGGCCGTTGACTGAAGTCAACGGCAATAAATTTCGGCCAATCCATCTATTGCCGTCAGTTTCAACTGACGGATTTTGAAATGCTCAAGAAATTTTTCAATTTTATTCAGTCGTTTTCTGATATACTTCTTTCCTCAACCGCTCTTCAAAAATTGTGGATTTCTGTTTAAATGCCGGATCGGAGAATGAGATATTCGCCGTAGCATACAAGATCTTTCCATCTTTGCCTACCAGTACATTACATGGGAAACCATGATTGGTGTTCAATTTCCTAATTTCATCGGGACTAAGCGTAACAATCTGATAGTTATAATCGTGTTTTTTTTGAAAACGCCTTGCAGATTTAGGATTATCGTGCGTGATGCCGATAAACCGAATTTTTTGACTGGCAAATCTTTTTTGCAGAGCGCTGAGTTCAGGCATTTCGGCTATGCACGGCGGACAGTTCTCAAACCAGAAATTTATGACCACAATTTGTTCTTTCAGTTCAATGCTCGAAAAAGATTTGCCATTGGTAGTTAACCCGGTAAAATCTGGCAACGGTTTTCCAACCAAATCTTCGAAAAAAGTTTCCTGAGTAGCCCATTTTATCGGCGTTTGCTGTGCCTTAACCATGCCAAAGCAAAATACGAATGCGAAGAAACAAGTTTTCATCAGCTACGAAGATAAACAAAGTACACAGCGGAAACGAATCTCCTTGCGGTGTTGCCACAAAAAAGCCTCGCCTAAGTGGCGAGGCCGGCGGTTTGTTTGGTTTAGTTATATTTTTATTTATTCATGGGATGATACTCATCGGATGAATACATGTCGCGTTCAAAAGAATGCTAGTTTATTTAAAAGTTACTGCACCGTATTCGGTTTTTACGCTCACATTCCCTGTTCCACCGCTGCCAATTTTGCCCGAGTACCTTTTATCTTGCTCGTCTTTGCTAACCAGGTTAGCGCTCACATTTGAGCCGTACTTAAACCCCGCGTACGAAGTAGAAACGTTGAAATTGCCATTGTACCGATCGGAAAATCCCAAACCCACGCTTACATACTCGCCTGCAAAACTGAAATTTCTGCAAGCCGCCGTAATTTCGTTTACGTTCAGCCTGTTGTAATCCATTGTGATATTGGCGTCGCCGTTCAAAGTGCCCAAAGTAACGTTAGAATATTCTGCATTTACAGCAATCTTACCAGCTGAAGCGATATTGAAGTCGCCATAAGCCTGTTTGGCGACGGTATTTCCTCTAACCGTATTGATATTAACTTTCGCATATTCAGCGTTTAGCAGCAAGTTACCGCCAATTGTGCCTACGGTAAGACCCTTTCCATATTGCACCTTAATATCAGCCGATTTTCTGATGGTATTGATATTTACAGCAACATATTCTGCATCCAGTTCGAGCGTGCCGACCGCACCAATTGTTACCGGACCGTTATATTCATGCTTTACCACCGCAGCATTTAGATCCTGAATATCGCATTTGCCATATTGAACATTCACGTAATTGTTGCTGTTGCTCAGGTTGCCGGCAACCAAGTTGCCATATTGAACTTTTAGCGAGGTTGGGCCGGCAAAATTTCCGAGCTCGACATTTCCATATTGTTGTAAAATCGCAAGCGGATTACCGGCGGGCATATATACCACATAATTAATCTTTACTTCGCGTCTCCAGGTGGTCACACCATTCTTTACCGAACGGCCATATCGTCCGTTTCTATCACCCATGTTGGTTTTTACAGAAACCAAATCGCCAGTTTTGCTGGCATCAACGCTAACTGCATCAATTAGTTTTTGGGCATCACTTTCAGAACTGCTATAGGCCCTGATGTCTACATCTATCCGAACCTCTCTCTTATCCCATGTTTTAACATGGATAGACCCGTACTGGTTGTTTAAATTTACCTTGTCGCTGTTATCGACACTAAAACTTTTTGTGAATGATTTCGATTTTTCTGCGTCACCGCCCGATTGAACGTCTTGATTTGTTACGGTACGGGTAACGGTGGTGGTTGATGTAGTTACATTCTTATTTGAAGCGTAAGTATTTGATGTGCTGACCTCAACGTATTCTTGGGCGTGGCTTTTTACGGCAATAAATGCCATTAAGGCAAAAAATATTTTAACTGTTTTCATGCTTGTTAGTTGTTAACATCTAAATGGTAAAACCTGCCGGCTGGTTTTACTTCATTAAATGCGGTGAGCGTATTTACTAGTGAATGCCAAATTGTTTAACTGTCGAAATTGTTGATTCCGATAACTATCGGAGGTTAATTGTTTAATTGCCAGTTGCATATTGCTAAATCACTGAATCGATTGTTATTAATAAATATCTACCTTGCTCGGCTTTTTTGTACGGACTTCGGACTTCGGACTTCGGACTTCGGACTTCGGACTTCAGACTTCAGACTTCGGACTTCGGACTCCCAACTCCCGACTAAATCTGATTGACTCTTTTATAATCGTCTACCTGATTAATAATCAACAATTGTTGTTTAAGCAATTGAAGCTGTATTTCGCGGTTTTTAACCATCGCCTTAACTACAAAAGTCTGATTTAACGACTTTGGCAGTTCTGATTTAAGTCTATCGTATTCTTCATCGAGCTTGGCTAAATCGGCGGTAAATTTTTTATACAGTTCGGGGTTTGCTTCGGCAAAAATGGCCAAACTGTCTCTTTTCTCTGTAATCAGACCTGCAAAATGTACTTCTTTCTTCGCATAAGCCGCGTTTACATCAGCGATGTCTAAGTGGTTTGCCTGTAATTTTCCGGCGTAAAGCCAGCCTAAAACAAATACCACCACCACGGCTGCCGCAGCACTCATCCATAAATAAAGCCTTGTTGCCTTTTTTTTATCATGTGCTTTTGAGCTTTTTTTTGCATCAAGTTCCAATTCAATTTTTGTCCAAAGCCCCGCAGGTGGTTCCATAACATCGAACGCTTTGCGGTTTTCTTTTACAAAAGTTTCCAATCTATTATTCATCTCTCATCCCTTTCTGTTCTAAAATACTTTTCAGTTTTTTCTTCGCCCTCATATACTGTGTGCGACTTGTATTTTCACTTATCTTCAAAATATGTGCAATTTCTTCGTGGTCGTAGCCCTCTAAAAGATACAAGCTCAACACCACCCTGTACCCATCGGGCAATGTTTTTATTGCTTTTCGTATCTCTTCTGCCTGTAAGTGCACCTCATAATCATCGGCTGCCAATTCATCTGACACCTCCGAAATCTCATCAGTACCAACAAAGTCGAATTTTCGCTTGCGCAGATAATTTATAGACTTGTTAATTACGATTTGTTTTAACCAAAGCCCAAAAGTAGTTTCCTGTCTAAAATCGACAATTCGCGTAAAGGCATCTAAAAACGACTCTTGTAAAACATCTTCGGCCTCTTCTTCATAATTTAAAATCCGTAGCGCCACATTATACATCGCCTTGGCGTACAGTTTGTACAATTCAAACTGCGCTGCCCTGCTACCATGCATGCACTCCCTTACTAAGTCGAGGTTTTTATCTACGTAAACGGCTTCCAAAATTTCGAATATTCTGCTAATAAGACATCAGGGATTTTAAAACGTTGCATCAAGGTAAAGAAAATTAAACTTATCGCGTAACCGAAGACTGAAGTTGGCAGTTTGCTTCTTTGAAATAATAGTGTTTTTGTGTAAATTTGACTATAGGTTTCAGGATTCATAAACCTAGAAAAGAAATTCTTGTGGTTGCTATTTATCACACCGGTGTTAAGTCAAGCGTAAAAGTTCATGTCGATTGTCACCCTGAGCGGAGTCGAAGGGCAGTTAAAGTGGGCTTCGACTCCGCTCAGCCTGACAGAGCAGATAAAAAGGTATTGTGTTTTGGTTTTTTAGGCAATACGGATTCCATGCTTTAGATATTTTTTCAATAAACGCCAAGCGGCCCTATAAATACAAATGACTAAAAAAATTTTAACCCATACGGCTAAATTTACCCTTGTTGTTTTTGTATTGATAGCCTTTTATTTCTTGCTTGCATTCTGTTTATCGCACATTACAGTAAACAGCAATACCCCAAAGCAAAACGACGTAACCCTGTATGTCATGAGCAATGGGATCCATACCGATATTGTTGTTCCAACGAAAAACGGATTAAAAGATTGGAGTACTGAGATTAAGTTTTCGAATACAATCGGTGCAGATAGTTCCTATAAATTTCTGGCGATTGGCTGGGGCGATAAGCAATTTTACCTCGAAACACCAGAGTTTTCAGATTTAAAGTTGGCTACGGCGTTAGGAGCAATTTCGGGCACCAACAGCAGCGCAATGCACACTACTTATTATCAAACTATTGCCGAAGATAAATACTGTAAAAAGCTGTTTGTAAGCGAGCAACAGTATGCAAAACTGGTTGAATATATTTCAAAAAGCTTCGAAAAGGATACCGATGGCCATGTTATCAAAGTCAATTCATCAATCCATTACGACAAGGGCGACGCTTTTTACGACGCAGTTGGCAGCTACAGCATTTTCAAAACCTGCAACACCTGGACCAACAGCGCTTTAAAGGCATGCGAACAAAAAGCTTGTTTATGGACAATTTTTGACGGCCCGATTCTATCGAAATATGAATAATGTTAACTCAAGCGTAAAACTTGATGCCCGTTGTTACACTGAGCATTTCGTCTGCGCTTAATACCAGCTTAGTCGAAGGGCTGCTAAAGTGGGCTTTGACTAAGCTCAGCCTGACAGGCCAGATGAAAAAGTATGGTTGGCCTTATATTAGCGGGTCTAAGCTTCGAAAGCCCAATCTAAAAACGCTGGCATTGCGCTTTCCCAGGTCGGCACATCATGTTTACCGCCAACTTTTTCGTAATAAAAAATGTTTTCAGGACGTTTATAACCCTTTTCTAACAAGGCTTTCACCACATCTATTGTATCATCTATCGAATCGATGATCAGGTTATTGTTCCGATCGGCCTGTTCATCCTCAGTCCCGGTCATTAGCCAAAATTTCATATCGGGCTTGGTCGAGGTAGTTTCAATAAGCGAGTGCAGAATGCGATCGGCATCTGTATAACCATCAGTTAGTGCTTTTTTCCGCCACCAGAATGCGCCAGAGAAAACCCCAACAATATCAAAAACTGTCGGATTGTTCCAGGCCACATCAAAAGCGGATAGCCCGCCCAAAGAGAATCCTGCAAAAGCAACCTTACCTGTAATCGGCAGTGCTAATTTTTTCTTTACAAAGGGTAAAAGTTCCTTAACTATAAAGTCGTTGTACAGCTGCGCTTTCGCACCTCTGCCCTTAAAATCGGGTGTACCGGCAACGCCATATTCCATTAAACGTTCTTCGGAAGCTTTAATGGCCACCACAATTAACCTGTGATTCCTTTTATTATGGTGCGCTTCTTCTAATATTTTCGAGAAATTCATCTTGGCCACATCCTGGCCATCGTTTAATAAAAGAAGCTCTATTTTTTCATTCCCCAACAATCCTTCGGGTGCATAGATATCTATTTCAACCTCACGCTTTAAGTAAGCAGAGGGCACCTTTAAATTGTTAACGTTAATATTTACTGATAAAACTGTGTTGTACATAATCATAATCCCCTATCACTGGCAAAGCCTCAAATTCTCCGCAAAGGTACAAATCTTGGCAAACTATTAAATATTAGACCCTCTTTTTTACATTATGATCTTATTTTCAGCCAAATCGATTTCATTTGTAGAATATAATTTCTATCTTAAAACATTAAATTTTAAATATGATTAAAGAAGAACATAAAAGATGGTACAGCCCTAACTTGAGTATGGATATCGATATGCTCATCTTCGGTCATGGCGGCATTCCTATTCTGCTGTTTCCAACAAGCATGGGAAGATATTATGAAACCAAAGATTTCAGGCTAATTGATTCAATAGAGGGTTTTATTAACGAGGGAAAGGTTAAGGTGTATTGTCCAGATGGCATCGACAAGTTGAGCTGGTATAATAAAAGCATTCATCCGGCCGATCGGGTTAAAAATCATATTTGGTACGATAGGTACCTTTTAGAAGAACTTGCACCGTTGGCAAGGCACGAAACCGGCCACAGCAAAATTATAACAGCGGGGTGCAGCTTCGGTGGGTACCATGCCGCAAATTTTGCGTTTAGGCACCCCTGGTTGGTCAGTCACATGTTCAGCATGAGCGGTGCATTTGATATTACTGGCCAGCTCGACGGCTTTTACAATGATGATGTGTATTTTAATAACCCGATTGATAATTTGATGAACAACAGCAACCCCGAGCTGCATTACATGAAAATTGTGTTGGGAACTACAGATCGAGATATGTGCCGACCGGATAATGAACGACTTTCGGGAATTTTGAGCCAAAAAGGAATTGACCACTGGCTGGATATTCGCCAAAATGCAGATCACGATTGGCCAATCTGGCGAGAAATGTTTCCAGATTACATAGCGCAGTTGTAAAGTTTTCAATTGGCAGTTTTCAGTTGACAGTTGGCAGTTTTCAGTTGACAGTTTCAGTTGTCAATAGCCAACACGCGACTAAACAATTTACGTCCCGATAGCTATCGGAATAAACACTTAACCCAATTAGCATAAACAATTCACTAATTAAACAGTTAATCCAATAACAAAAAGCTAAACATCCAACAATTAAACATCCCGTAAAAACAATTAACCCATTAAAAATTAAATTAAAACCAATGAAAAAAATAGGGATTTTATTTGGCCAGGAGCGTTCTTTTCCTGAGGCCGTAATCGAGAGGATTAATCAAAAAGCAGAACAAGGCATTACCGCCGAAGCAGTTAAAATCGAAAAGATATTTCAAAACTCACCTTTGGGTTATTCGGTAATTATCGACCGTATTTCTCAAGATGTTCCATTTTATCGTGCATCGTTAAAAAATGCCGCCATTACCGGAACCGCTGTTATCAACAACCCATTTTGGTGGAGTGCAGATGAAAAGTTCTTTAACAATGCCTTAGCAGAACAAATTGGGGTTCCGGTGCCAAAAACAGCGCTAATTCCATCAAGACAACATCCAACGGGAACAACGAGCGAATCATTTTCTAATCTGGCCATGCCCTTAAATTGGGATGCGATATTCGATTATGTGGGCTTTCCGGCTTACATGAAGCCTTATGATGGAGGTGGATGGCGAGACGTTTACAAGCTTCACGATAAAGAAGATTTCTTTCATAAACACAGTGGTACCGAGCAATTGGTGATGCTTTTACAAGAGGAAATTATTTTTGAGGACTATTTTAGGTGCTATTGCATTGGCGGCAAACATGTTCGGATTATGCAATACGATCCTCGTAACCCGCACCATTTGCGCTACGCCGTTGAAGGAAAAACACCAGATGCCAAGCTGCTGAAAACAGTTGAGGAATATACGCTTAAATTATGCCAGTTTTTAGGATACGACTTTAATACCGTAGAATTTGCGGTTCGCGACGGCGTGCCTATTGCAATCGATTTCTGTAATCCAGCTCCCGATGCCGACATTAAGAGCGTGGGCCAGGAAAACTTCGATTGGGTAGTAGAAACCACTGCAAACTATGCCATCGAACGGGCCAAAGCACAAAAAGATGGTCAAGATAATTTAACGTGGGGCGAATACATTAAGTCATCAGTGCTGGCAAGCCCCTGGTTGCAAAAAAAGCCATATCAAAAGCAGAAGCTAAACCTGTAAAATTAAAAGAAGCTCCTATACCAAAAACCGAAAAGAAGCCTGTTGCTAAAAAGAAGCCAATAAAATAAAAGGGATTTAAATTAATACAAAAAGGATGAACGAATTTACACTGGGCATAGAGGAGGAGTACATGGTAATTGATCCCGTTACCAGAGAGCTTACCTCTCATGATCAAAAAATTGTAGACGCCGCACAAAAAATACACAAAGACCAGGTTAAGGCCGAAATGCACCAGGCTGTTGTAGAGGTTGGTACTGGAATATGCCAAACTACGAGCGAGGCGCGTAAAGAAATTTCGCAACTGCGATATACGGTCTCGCAGCTTGCTGGCGAGCAGGGTCTTCGAATTGGAGCAGCGGGTACACACCCATTTTCGCATTGGGAAAAACAGTTAATAACAGAGCATCCCCGTTATAACGAAATTGTAAACGAACTGCAGGAAGCAGCCCGTTCCAACCTGATTTTCGGCCTGCACGTTCATGTCGGCTTTCAATCTCGCGAGTTGGCAATTCATATTGCAAACCAGGTTAGATATTTTCTGCCACACGTATTTGCACTATCGACCAATTCGCCATTTTGGGAATCGAGAAATACAGGTTACAAATCGTTCAGAACAAAAATCTTCGATAAGTTTCCGCGTACAGGCATTCCTGATGTGTTCAATAGCATCGAAGATTACGACAATTATGTTAAACTGCTGATTAAGACGAATTGCATGGATAATGCCAAAAAGATTTGGTGGGATATCCGCGTACATCCGTTTTTCGATACCATTGAGTTCCGCATTTGCGACTGCCCCATGCTGATTGATGAAACAATGGCCTTTACCGCACTGTTTCAGGCACTGTGCGCTAAATTGTACAAGCTCAGGCTGCAAAACATGAAGTTTATCAGTTACTCAAGGGCATTGATCAATGAAAACAAGTGGCGGGCCGCACGCTACGGAATTGATGGAAACCTGATCGATTTTGGAAAGGAAATGGAGGTAAACTGCCGCAATTTGGTTCTGGAACTATTGGATTTTGTTGACGATGTGGTTGATGAATTGGGCTGCCGCGACGACATTAATTATGTTCATAAAATTTTAGAACATGGCACGGGCGCCGACAGGCAGTTGGCAATTTATCAACAAACTGGTAACTTTGAATCGGTTGTAGATTACATTACAACTCAAACACTTATAGGTGCAAAGTAAAATAAAATGGATAGAAAAGAGTTACGGGTAGCTGTTATTGACATGAATAACGGCGCACCCAATCAAGGCATGCGGGGAATTCAGGAAATTTTATCCCGATTTGGAAAAGAAAACGACATTAACCTTAGTTTCGACATCTTCGATTTAAGGCAGCGGGGCGAAATACCGAATTGCCTGGCATACGATGCCTTTATATCGAGCGGCGGCCCGGGCAGCCCTATTGAAAGTGAAGGCGAAAAATGGGAAAACGATTTTTTCAACTTGCTCGACCAAATCGAGGCATTTAATGCCATAAACGATGAACAAAAAAAGTATGCTTTCTTAATTTGCCATTCTTTTCAGTTGGCATGTCGGAAATATAAACTTGGCAAGGTAACCGAAAGGCGCTCCAATGCATTCGGTATTTTCCCTATCACTTTAACGGAGGAAGGCGAAAAAGATGAAATTTTCGATGGAATTACCAATCCTTTCTTCTCGGTAGATAGTAGAGACTGGCAGGTAATTGAGCCCGATCTTGCTGCTTTCGAAGCAAAAGGGGCAAAACTGTTAGCGATAGAAAAAGAGCGTAAACATGTAAACCTCGAAAGGTGCACCATGTCTATCCGCTTTTCTGAGGAGATTATTGGAACTCAATTTCATCCAGAGGCCGATCCAATAGGGATGAAAATGTACCTTTTACAAGAAGAAAAAAAGAAAGTTATTATTGATACGCGCGGCGAAGAAAAATATTTCGACATGCTGAGCAGCTTAGATGACCCGGCACGAATTGTACTCACGCAAAGCATTATTTTACCCAACTTTTTAAATAAAGCGATAGGCAATTTGCAGGAGGCTTAAAATCTCCTCATCAACCGTTGGCTGAAGTCAACGGCAATGAAATGCATGATGCTAATCCATTTATTGTCGTCGTTGCCAGTACCAAACAGGGTTCGTTTTGAAAAAAATGGCGATAACGCTTTGGATATACTTTAAGCTTGTTAAACCCGAACTATGAACGGTCGTCATCCTCAGCTTGGCTGGGGATCTATTTAGCATGAAAGATGCTGAATCAAGTTCAGCATGACGAAGCAGACTTGTGTGGCGGCCAGGCAAGAATGTTTAATGGATTATATTGCACTTTTAAATAGTCTAGTAATTATAAGCATGTCACAAGGACGTCGCTATAAGGCACGAAGCAATCTTTTCGAAAAGACTGTCGTAGGCATTAGGCAAGAGAAGAAGTCACGTTTTAAAAAACCTGACTTCTTCAAAATTATGCTCAGAACCACAGCGTTTACTAACCAAACAAACTATGATACCCGCTCAACGCCAAAAATATAATCAGCAATTTACAGCTGAAAAGTATAAAGCCTTCATCAATGAACTGGAAAAAGATTATAAAGAAATTCCTTTTCGGGTTGCTGAAACACCGCTTTTTATTCCAAGGGCTTTAAAGGAGAAACTAATTGCAGTGGGTGAGGAAATTATCGATCTTATTAAGCAACCGAATTTTAAGGAAATCACGCAAAAGGCGATTCCTGTTGAGTGGAATGTGCCAAACGAGACCGAGCAACCCCATTTTTTAACTTTTGATTTCGGCATTTGCAAAAATCAAGCTGGTGAATTAACGCCAATGTTGATTGAAATGCAAGGCTTCCCTTCGCTATATGGCTTTCAAGTTCATCTGGCCGACACTTTCCGAAAGTGCTTTGATATAGACGATACCACAAGTCATTTTTTAAACGGCTTTGATGAAGAAAAATATATCAGCCTTTTTAAAGAGGTGATTATTGGTAAGCACCAGCCGCACGAAGTTGCCGTAATGGATATTGATGCGCTGAATCAAAAAACCGCAATCGATTTTATGGTTACACAAAAATTGCTGGGCATTAAAATATTGGCTTTAGAAGACATCAAAAAAGTGGGCAAACAGCTATTTTATGAAGAAAACGGACAACAAATTCAACTAAAAAGGATTTATAACCGCTTAATATTCGATGAAGTAGCTCAAAATACCGAAGTTTTTAAAAACAGTTTCGATCCGCGTGAGGAAGTAGATATTGAATGGGTAACGCATCCCAACTGGTTTTACAGAATAAGCAAATACACAATGCCCTTTTTAAAAAGTGAGTTTGTTCCCGAAACCCGATTCTTAAATGAGCTTGAAGAGATTCCCGCAGACTTAGAAAATTATGTTTTGAAACCATTATTTTCATTTGCAGGCATGGGCGTTATCATCGATGTATCGGCAGAAGATATCAGTAACATTCCTGATCCCGAAAACTGGATTTTACAGCGAAAGGTGACCTACGAACCAGCTGTTCAGTCGCCAACGGGGGGCGTTAAGGCAGAAATCAGGATGATGTACCTATGGCCCGATGGCGGCGAGCCGCAACTTTGCATCAATCTTGGCCGCTTAAGCAGGGGCAAAATGATCGGTGTACGTTATAACGCTGATTTCGATTGGGTTGGAGGAACGGTCGGCTTTATGGAGAAATGAAAACTAATGGAAGCGTCTTGCTTTTGTTGTTCAAACTGATTTAATATAAGTTACTACCGGTGCAAATAGTCTTACATCTCTAGTGATTTAACACAGGTCGTAGCGCGACGCTACGACGAGGTAAGCCTATTGTAGTCGATTTAGCCTGATTAGTGTAATTTTTTATCCCTTAATAGCAAAGATCTAAAATCGTAAATCTAAAATCGTAAATTTGATTTATGGATACTCAAACCATTTTAGTTTTCTTACTTTTTGCGATAGCATTGGCGTATGTTGGCCGTTTGATTTACAAATCGTTACAGGTTAAAAAAGATGGCTGTGGAGGCAACTGTAAATGCGGCGTCGATTTTTCGGACATCAGACCTAAAAACTAATCAATCCGCGTTATGATCGACCAGTTTAAGAATTATCTTAAAGAGAAAATACAAATTACAGAAGAACAGTTTGATAGTATTTCTGCTGGCTTAAAGATCAAAAAATTCGATAAGGGGGAAATCATTCAATTCACAGGCGATTTAAGCAAACACGGATTCTTCGTTTGCAAAGGTTTGTTAAGAGCCTATTCTGTTGATCAAAAAGGCAAGGAGCATATCTTGCAATTTGCACCTGAGAATTGGTTAATCTCCGATCGAAACAACATGAATAATGAAGCATCCATATTTTTTATTGATGCGATTGAAGCTACAGAAGTAGTATTAATGCCAAACGATTTTATGGAGCAGGCGGCAATTCAGGTCCCATGTTTACAACCAATGCATACCAGATTGCTTAACAACTCAATACGCTTTATGCAGAAAAGGATAAACATGCTGTTAAGCGCTACCGCCGAAGAAAGATACCTCGATTTTATTAAGCTTTATCCCAACCTTACGCTGCGTGTACCCCAATGGATGATTGCTTCCTATTTGGGCATAACACCAGAATCATTAAGTAGAGTGAGAAAAGAACTTGCCAACAAGCATTTCAAGCCCAATTAAAGGACTCAGTTTTGAATTGAATAAACTAGTGAATGCTGGCATTTGAAAAGCAAAGCAATCCAAATTACATGGCGGCTTTAAGTGATGTTGGGTTGGCTTGATAGTTGGACTTATTTTCTTACTAGCCCCTCATCCAAATTACTTAGTCAACCATTTAACATTCAGTCATTCTCTCAATCTCTCATTCAATCATTCTCCCAACCTCTCATTCAATTCAATCCTTAATTAATTAACATACATCAATTTGTAATCGAAACCCTTGCTGTACTTTTGTGTTGTAAATATTATAAACCTCAAAAAAACAAAAGATATGGCAAAGCAAACATGGACATTGGATCCAACCCACAGCGAATTACAGTTTAAAGTAAAACACTTAATGATTACTACGGTAACTGGTAGCTTAAAAGCTTTCTCGGCCGATTTAACTTCTGAAGGTGATGAATTTGAAAATGCTGAAATTAATTTCTCTGGCGACATCGATTCGATCGACACTGGAAACAAAGACCGCGATAACCACTTGAAAAGCGCTGATTTTTTCGATGCAGAAAAATTTGCACACATTGAGTTCAAATCTACTTCGGTTGAGAAAGACGGCGGCGACTATATTGTAAAAGGCAACCTGACCATTAAAGGCGAAACCAACCCAGTAAAATTAACTGCCGAATTTGGCGGTATAGCAACCGATCCGTGGGGAAACACCAAAGCTGGCTTTACGCTAAGCGGAAAAATTAATCGTTCTGATTTTGGCCTTAACTGGAATGCGGCGTTGGAAACTGGCGGCGTTATGGTAAGCGAAGAAGTTCGTTTGCTTGGAGAATTACAGTTTGTAAAAAGCGTAGAAGCATAGCGCAAAGGAAATTTAAGCATGGAGTGATTGCTCCATGCCCTATGCACCATGCCTCATTTTAATTTGAAGGTAATGGATATTGAAACAAAAGAAGTATCGAGCATTTTAAAGGCACCAGCCCCACACATGGTTGGCGACGGTTTCAGGGTGCACAACTTTTTCCCTGGTGGGTACAAAATAGATATGAATCCGTTCTTTTTGATGGATTATGGATCTAAAATCGAATTTTCGGCTAGAAAAGAGCCGCGTGGTGTGGGCATTCATCCTCATCGCGGCTTTGAAACGGTAACTATCGCTTACCACGGGGCGGTTGCTCACCACGATAGCTCGGGAAATAGTGGAGTAATTTACCCCGGCGATGTACAATGGATGACGGCGGCCGGTGGTATTCTACACAAAGAATATCACGAAGAAAATTATAGCTTAACAGGTGGTCCGTTTCAAATGGTTCAACTTTGGGTTAACCTACCGGCCAGAAACAAGATGGGAACGCCAAAATATCAGGCCATTAAGCAAGCAGATATGGCACATTTCGATTTGCCTGAAAACGGAGGAAAAATCGAGATTATTGCGGGTAACTACAACGGCATAGCCGGAAACGCACATACTTTTACACCCATCCATCTGTACAATGCCCGATTTAACAACGGTGGACATGCGAGTTTCAACTTTCCCTCGAGTTTTAATACTGGTTTTATGGTTATTGAAGGATCAGTAAAAATAAACGGCACAGAAAAAGCAGAAGTAAACAGTTTTGTTCACTTTAAAAATAATGGTGAGAAAATTAGTATAGAAGCTTTGGGCGATAGCGTCGTTTTAGTGTTAAGCGGCGAGCCAATCAATGAACCTATTGTACAATATGGCCCGTTTTTGATGAATACCGAAGCGGAAATTAAACAGGCCATAGAAGATTATAACCAAGGCAGGTTTGGTTATTTGGAAGAATAACTGCGATCACAGTAAAGCGTTATTTCGACCATAGCGCTCCACAGGAGCTCCTATAGAGGAGAAATCTTTCAAGATGAATTGCAATGCCAAAGATCTCTCCGTTCCGCGGTGCTCCAGTCGAGATGACGGGCGGAGTAGCAACCGCACTCTGTTTATAAACGTGATTGAAATGGAAATCCTTTTTGGTGCCGCGACGGATCACGTAGCACCAATGCCCCTCAAAAAGATTGGAATGTAAAGCAGGGCTAGAGTTCGCCAAGAACTACCGAACGTTCATTTCCAAACGCAACTCATGCATTCAACGATCGGAGTAAGCGTCATTTCGACCGTAGCGCTCCACAGGAGCTCCTATGGAGAAGAAATCTTTTAGAATGAGTTGCAACGCCAAAGATCTCTCCGTTCCGCGGTGCTCCAGTCGAGATGACGGGTGGAATAGGCGTCTTTCCGGCCGCAGTTATGAGTCATTTCGACCGTAGCGCTCCACAGGAGCTCCTATGGAAGAGAAATCTTTTTAGATGAGTTGCAAGAATAGAGATCTCTCCGTTCCGCGGTGCTCCAGTCGAGATGACGGGCGGAATAGGAGCCTTCACCCGCGGCAAAGAACCTTAAATTTTTTCAATTAAACACACAGCATAGGCAACAACGCCCTCCTCTCTACCAACAAAACCCATTGTTTCGTTAGTTGTTGCCTTAATAGAAATGTCATCGACAGAAATATTGATTGCGGCGGCAATGTTTTGCTGCATTTGCGGGATATGCGGGTTGATTTTTGGTGCTTCGAGACAAAGCATAGCATCGATATTACCAACCTGCCAGCCTTTATCGGTAAGCAGCTTTACGGTTTCCTTAAGTAAGATGACACTACTGATGCCTCGCCAACGCTCGTCGGTGTTCTTAAAATGAAAACCAATATCTCTTAGGTTTGCCGCCCCCAAAAGCGCGTCGCAAATGGCATGAAGCAATACATCGGCGTCTGAATGACCAAAAGCGCCTTTATGATGATCTAGCGTAACGCCGCCCACCACAAACGGATGGTTATCTTTCAACTGGTGCACATCGAAGCCAAAGCCAACTTTAATTTTCATGGTTATTTATAATTTTAACTTGTCGAATGCATTAAACAATGCTAGCGAAAGCTTTTTTTCTCGCCAAAGTTAAACAAAAGGCCGAAACGGAGGGTATTGGCCAGCGGACTTGTTTGTGTATTTGCCAATAAATAGGAGAAATCTATATTGAAAACATTGTATTTTAGGCCCAGGCCCATGGTAAAATAGCGGCTATCGCCCTTCATTGGGTTTTGGTAGTTGTAGCCTGCCCGAATGGCGAATTGCTGGTTATACCAATATTCGAGGCCGGTAGAAATACCAACTTCTTTAAACTCTTCGCTAAAACCACCTGGAGCATCGCTAAATGAGCCAAAAATACCTGCAGGAACGGAGCGATTTGGATCTCTTCCGCTAACAATCTGGTTGTTCGAATCGTAAATGGGCTGCGTAGGCACCAGGAGCTTATTAAAATCGAGCGCTATGGTTAATGTGCTGAGTTCATCAACAGAAATGGTAGATGCGCCGCCAAGCTTAAGGTTTGTTGGCAAAAAGAAATTTTGGCCGCCATCGGCATAGTTCATTTTGGTACCGATATTGGAAATATTTGCGCCTGCAGAAATAATTGCTTCTTTACCAAACAAGTTGGTATTGGCTTTATAGAGGCCAGATACATCTACAGCTACGGCATTTCCCCCGCGTATTTCGCCCGATGAACCAAATTGCCCGGTAGCCAGGTTGGAGTAGATATAGCGTAAAGAGGACCCCAGCGAAAAGTTTTCGCCGAAATTTCGGGCAAAAGATACGTCGAATGCAAACTCATTCGGGTTGGCAATGCCTAAATCCTGTTGATTAGCATCTGTTAGTTGAATTGACCCTAACGAAAAATAGCGGAGGGATGCACCAATTGCGTTTCGATCGTCGAGCTTGTAAAACCCACTTAAAAACGCCAGATTTATATCAGGCACGAGGCTTTTTAACCAAGGACTGTAAGAAATTGAGAAACCATAGGGCTTGTCGAGAAAGGCCAGTTTTGAAGCGTTAATACTCGCCGAATTTACATCGCCAGCTACTGCCACTCCGGCATCACCCATTGCTCCGGCACGTGCATCGGGCGTAATTAATAAAAAGGGAACCGCCGTTACAATATTATTGGCCTCGCTTCCGTTTGTTTGAGTACTGCCTATGGTTGCTTGTGCGTTTGTTTTACCAACTGCCAAGGCCAAAGAAAGTGCAGAAAAAGCAAGTTTACTGATGTACTTGAGATTCATCCTATAAAGGTCGTAATTTAAGATCTTCGGAAACAGTTATTGTGGCGACTATTCTGTTAACGCAAATCCAAAAAATATATTTT
>Ga0308165_1001508_pt1 | contig 32188 bp, 20 predicted proteins | sample PhyWR2_FD_201032 | JGI IMG/M metagenome (GOLD analysis project Ga0308165, IMG submission 201032) | Phyllosphere microbial communities from UC Gill Tract Community Farm, Albany, California, United States - DLSLW.R2 | ecosystem: Host-associated > Plants > Phyllosphere > Unclassified | place: USA... | reverse complement strand
TGGCAGAATGAGCAACGGGATTCTTTATTTTGTTTCGCCATTTTTTCTTGCGTTTCTCGATAACACTTCATCAATCATACCAAATCCTTTTGCTTCTTCAGCACTCATCCAGTAATCACGATCTGAAGCTTTCTCTACCCAGTCGTATGTTTGGCCAGAGTGCTCTGAAATAATATCGTATAATTCTTTTTTCAATTTCAACATTTCCCTCAAGTTGATTTCCATATCGGATGCTACACCTTGTGCACCTCCAGACGGCTGGTGGATCATTACTCTAGAGTGTGGCAACGCAGAGCGTTTACCTTCTGCTCCTGCAACCAACAAAACGGCTCCCATTGATGCGGCCATACCTGTACAGATGGTGGCTACATCAGGCTGTATATATTGCATGGTATCATAAATACCTAAACCTGCATAAACTGAACCACCTGGCGAGTTAATATAGATCTGAATGTCTCTATCCGCATCTGTTGATTGTAAAAACAACAACTGAGCCTGAATGATGTTTGCATTCTGATCGTAAATTGCATCACCTAAAAAGATAATACGGTCCATCATTAATCTTGAAAAAACATCCATCTGAGCTACGTTCATCTGGCGTTCTTCTATAATATATGGTGTCATCGATTGTGGCGAAAGGTTAGCCTGTGAGATGAATTTATCTACATGTAAACCGCCAATCCTCTGATGTTTAACGGCAAATTTTCTGAATTCTTGTGAATCTATGTTCATAATCGTGTATTGCGTTTAGAGTTTGGCGTTAAGCGTTCAAATAACGACTGGCCAAACCAGATTATAATTTTAATAAATATTTTCTGAAGTTGGTTAATTTCCGTGCCAATTTATCCAATTCTTCCAGATAATAAAGCAGTTCTGTGTCAGAAATATATTTTCTCCTTTCCAGGACGAGTAAAATATTGGCATTTTCAAAAGCAGATCGGTGCGCAATATTCAGATAATGAGCGAATTCCTTATTAGAACTGGAACCTGAACCCTCAGCAATATTGTTGGAAATGCTAAGAGCAGCCCCGTTGAGCTGCTCTGCAAATCTATATTTCTTGTCAACTGACAATCGGTCAGCTATATCAAGTAATTTATCAGTTAACACTATTGATAACTGCCAAACTTCGAGCGATTGAAATTTAAATTGAGCCATGAGCTAAACTTAAATATTTTTTCCTTAACGAAGAAGACGGCTATCAGTAATTAAATTTAAGCTTTAGAACAAATGACGCCTTACGCCAACCGCCTTACGCTTTATCTAACGCAATAAACTTATCGTAATCAATATCTTTTTGTTCTAACGTAACAATAGATTTGATCTGTTCGAAAGTTTTTAATGCTTTTACCTCTTCGAAAACACGGTTAGCATTTTCTTTTTCCTGTAAAAACTGAACGGCATATTGAGCCAGTTGATCTTCAGGAAGTGGGCTTGGGCTGTACATTCTGAACTGTGCATCCAATTTTGCTTTAGCAGCCTGCACAACATCTTCGTATTTAATTTCGATGCTGTTATCTTTAATGATTTTGTTTTCGATTAAAGTCCATTTCAGGTTTTTAGCAAAATGATCGTAACCTTCTGCCAGCTCCTCGTCGGTTAATTTTTCGTTTGTTGCTTTTAACCAACGGCGTAAAAACTCATCAGGCAATTCAAAGTTGTGTTTAACTAAAAGTGCTTCATAAATATCGTTCGATAATTTACGTTCAGCATCTTGCTTAAACATGCTTTCTACCTCTTCGGCAATTTTTGCCCTGAAACCAGCTTCGTCAGTTACCACACCTTCGCCAAATAATTTATCAAAAAATTCTTGGTTTAAGTCTGATTCTTCTAAACGGTTAACATTTTTAACATGAAGTTTGAAGTTTGCTTTCAATTCTGCAGCTTCTTCTTCAGAAATGTTTAAAGCTTTAGCAATTACAGCAGCATCCTCAAATGCTTTTTGGATATCTATAGTTACTTCGTCATCTTTCTTTAAGCCGATTAACGACTTAAGGATTTTTTTATCTTTAATCTGGTCTAAACGCACACTTGCTGTACTGGTAATTCCGGCTTCAACAGCAGTACCATCTGCAGCTACCTGGGTTAATTCGGCATAAAGAACATCATCATCAGCCGAAACTTCAGGATTGGTCATTTTGCCATAACTACGGCGGATATTTTTGATACGGCTTTCTAATGTTTCGGTATCAGCTTTAACCACATACTCAGTAAATTTATCTTTAGATGAAACATTTACCTCAAAAGCAGGTGCTAAACCCAATTCATAATCAAACTCGAAATCATCGGTATTATCCCATTTGAATTCACGTTCGTCGTCCATTTTAGGAAGTGGCTGACCTAAAATCTCTAATTTTTGTTCAGCGATATAGTTAGACAAAGTATCGTTTAACAAATTGTTAACCTCTTCTACCAAAATACTTTTGCCATACATTTTTTTAATGTGGGCAGCAGGCACCATTCCTTTACGGAAACCAGGTAACTGTGCTTTTTTTGCTTGATCTTTAATGGCTTTATCTACTTTTCCAGTATAATCAGCAGGCGCGATTTTGATTTTTACAACAGCATTTAAGTTGCCGGTTTTTTCCTGTGTAATATTCATTTTTTTGAGATCTGAGTATTGAGATGTGCAATTAGATTTGGCTAGAGATATGATTTGAGACAAACAGCACATATCGCTTCAATTAAAACAGCACACCAATTTTTATTTAATCAATGTTTTTAAAAACAAAACCGTTCCGATGTTTAAATCGGAACGGCCTTTATCTTGTTGTGCGGAAGAAGGGACTCGAACCCCCACGCCGTGAAGCGCCAGATCCTAAGTCTGGTGCGGCTACCAATTACGCCACTTCCGCAGTTAGGATGTTGTAAGGACTGCAAAGATAGAAACAAGATTGAATAATCAAAAGATATCTACCTTAAATTCTTAACTAATTTTGAATAAAAATGCTAAGTGGTTAATTTTGAACGAGAAAAATTTCGGCGGGAGATATTAATATGATCTGTGCGCCACAGACCATGGAGATAGAAAAGAGTAGGTATAATGATTGAGAGCAAGTTGTTTGTGAGCTATAAACCACTAGAAAGCTAATCAGGAGGGAATTACTATTGGCATTAATAGTAAATGCGATTTTGTAGATTTGATGAAAGAATAATTTTATTCGCACTCAATTTTGATTAAAAACTGATAAGTTTAGCCCAATAAATCTTAAAACAAAATGACCATTAACCTCCCATTTTTTAACGAAATAGATTCTGACCTCTTAGTGGACTATTATGAAGCTGATATAGATTTAAATCTAAAAAAAATTCAACTGGATGTAAATTTTGATGAAAACAGCATTGAACTTGATAGACTACTAATTCTAAAAAATTATTTGGAAAATCTTTCAGAGCTTATTGATTTAGCCGAAAAGGAAATTCAAACAGACTTTAGTAATGGAGAAGAGGTAAAGGAATTCATAACCTTTCATATTGAAGAGCTTGACAAGGATGATATAGACAATCTTTTGAAAGAAGCAGACAAAAACTTATCTATTGAACAGCAAATACTCTCCATATTAAAATTAAAACGGATTGGATTTTATCCTGATGATGAGGACAACTTTGCTGTTTTAGATTTTACCCTAAACGAGGATCTATCTCAATATATTTTGGTTGTTAACATAACCGAGAATAAAGCACTTAATTATATTACAATGGAAAGTTAAGCTTGGTTTCGTATTAAAATCAATCTTTCTTGTGCCTTACAACGGCACCTAAAAAGCAAAACCCTCTTTAACGAATTAAAGAGGGTTTGTGCGGAAGAAGGGACTCGAACCCCCACGCCGTGAAGCGCCAGATCCTAAGTCTGGTGCGGCTACCAATTACGCCACTTCCGCATTAGGATGTTATAAGGACTGCAAAGATAGAAACTAAATTAAATATTCAAATTCTAAAGCAATTATTTCATAAAAAAGGTTAAAATACTACAATTTAACCCTTTGCATAGAAAAAAAGAGGCATTTCGGCTTTATTTATCTCAAAATTTATTTTATTTTCTTTAAAAACAGGTATTTTCCACAGGTTTAAAGGATTAATTCGGATTTCATATCCCGGCTTCCATTCCTCATTTTACATCCTTCCATCTTCTTAAAACTTCACGAGTGTTACCTCAATAAGCTCCGGACCGCCATCTACCGGATAACCTGCAACTTTTTTACCTTTAATGGTAACTGGCTTATTTAGATAAGTATCTAAATTAATGGTACTGCTTTTTAGCGCATAGGTTTTATTTTCGGCTTTTAGTAAGTGTGTACCATATTGGAAAGTGCTCATTCCCAGTTTTTCTATGGTTCCGCTTGCAGTTACGGCAGCACCTTTGTTTGCCGTGTTCATTGAGCTGCAGCCTGTAATTACGGCAACAAATAGGGATAATACTAATATTTTTTTCATAGGTAATAATTTTATGGGTAACGGAATGATTGGGGTTTATGCTACAAATTACCAAAATTTTATTCCCAAAGCCTAATAAAATTGTTTTTGGAATTCGAAAAAATATTGAACGGCTTTAACCAAGCGGCTTCCGTACCAGCTAAACATCTCTCCATCAACCAGCATTACTTTGGCATGGGGCAGTGCTGCTTGTATTTCTTCAAGATGTTTTTCGCCGAATGGGTAAGGTTCTGACGACAGTAAAATCAGTTCACAGTTTAAGGTTTGCAGCTGCTCCAGCGTTATAGCAGGATAACGCGCGGTTTTAAGTACGTTCGTCATTCCGTTAATTAACAGAACATCATCTATAAACGTATTTTTTCCGGCGGCCATATAGGGTTTGCGCCAAATGAGATAAGCTACCTTTTTATCAATACGGTGTTGGAGGGCAAGCGTTTTTAAATCGTTAAAACCAGCTGAAATTAAATGGTTAAGATAACTTGCTTCAGGCTCCCGGTCTACTAATGCACCTATCTGGCCAATGGTTGTCATCGCATCATCTAGTGTAAAAATATCGCTCATCCAAACGGGGAAATATCGGGCAAGTTCTTCGATATCGCTTTGGGTATTTTCTTCCTTATTGCCGATAATTAAATCGGGCTTTAAATCCTTTATTAAATCGATGTTAAGCTTTTTAGTGCCCCCTACTTTTGTACGCGAAGCAAATTTTTCTATCGGACGGATGCAAAACTTGGTCAATCCGATAATTTCGGCATCAAGTCCCAGATCGAATAACAGTTCTGTTTGCGAAGGCACAACAGAAACAATGCGTTTAGGAGGGAAATTAATGGTGATTTCGTCCCCCAGCTGATCTGTAAAAGTTTTTTGCATGAAGCAAAGTTAATTTAACCATAGATAAAAAGGATAAATACCCGTAGAAATAAAAATCTGTTAGCGGAAAAATTAATTCAACCACAGCTAAAAAAAAGGATAAACACAGATGTAAATATTAAATCTGAATTTGTCCTTTTATGCTACCTGTTACCGGCAGTTAACTTAATACAGCTACATCCTCTTTTACCACTCCATCGGCAATGTGTAAGATCCGGCTTCCATATTGCGCATTTTTTTCTGAGTGTGTTACCTGGATAATGGTAATCCCCTCTTCTTCGTTCAGTTTTTTAAACAATTCCATTATTTCTTCGGCCTGTGCCGATTGCAGGTTGCCTGTGGGTTCATCGGCCAGAATAATAGAAGGTTGGGCTGCCAGTGCCCTTGCAATACCTACAAGCTGTTGCTGTCCGCCAGAAAGCTGGTTAGGGAACAGATCTTTCTTGGCCACAATATTAAAGCGGTCTAACAGGTCGGCTATTCTGCTCGCCCGTTCTGAGCTGCCAACTTTTTTGTACAATAATGGTGCTTCAATATTTTCATAAACGGTCATTTCATCAATAAGATGGTAGGCCTGGAATACAAAACCGATATGGTTGCGGTAAAGTTCAATGCGTTTACGCTCGTTAAGCGAGGTTACATCTTCGCCCAGAAACTCATAGGTACCGTAGGTGGGTTCTTCGAGCATGCCAATAATATTTAACAATGTCGATTTTCCGGCACCCGATGGCCCCATAATGGAAACAAATTCACCTTGTTTAATGGTTGTGGTTACCAAACGCAATACATAATTCTTTACGCCTTTGTTGGCATAGTATTTTTCGATGTTTTTTAATTCTATCATAATTTTATGGTTTGGCGTAATGCGGCTGGCGGTTGGCGTTTAAAACGCTTAACATCTATCGCTCCACGCAAGTCTTATTCATATTTAAGTGCATCAATTGTATTGGCCACTGCAGCTTTATACGAGCGGATGCTTACTGTAATCAACGTAATTACCATCGAAATGATCATGGCCAGCGCAAAAGGCCAGATGCTCAGATCGATGCGGTAGGTAAAGGTAGCCAGCCATTTGGCAACAAATAAATAAGCCAGTGGCCACGCCACCAAGTTGGCAATAAAAACCATCAATAAGAATGAGCCGTTCAACATTTTAACCAGTTCTAATGTAGAAGCCCCCAGCACCTTTCTGATGGCCACTTCGCGGGTTCTTTGTGTAGCCACGAAAGAAATGAGCCCGAATAAACCGATAAATGAAATGAAAATAATTACCCCGGCAAATACTTTAAAAAGGGCACCCATTATTTTTTCCGTCTGATAATATTCGCTGATTTTATCATCCATAAAATTGGAGCCATATACATATTCGGGCAGTACATTGTTCCAGGTACTTTCTATGGCCTGCATAGCAGGTAAAATAAGCTTGCTATCGAGTTTTACGGCAATGGTGGTGTACGATTCTTTATCGCTGTTGATCACAATGGGCGAAATCGGCTCATGCAAACTCATGTTGTTAAAATCTTTAACTACACCACTAATTTTGCCTGTTTTACCATGTATCCTGATGGTTTTGCCAATTGCATCATTATAATTAACTACGTTGAGTTTTTTAAGCATGGTTTCGTTTACAACAAATTCTTTCAATGTGTCGCTTTTGGATAAACCTTTCCCTACGATAATATCTAAGCCAAATGTTTTAAAATAGTTTTCGTCGCCAGTTTTGGTATTGACCTGAAAAGTTGACCTTAGTGTTCCATTATAGCTGAAATTACTTTCATTATTAAAATCAGAAGATGGTGCAGCTCTGCAATAACTGGTTAATATTACACCTGGAATTTTACTGATCCGATCCTGAAGGGTATGGTACCGGGTTATGGCCATGCTATCAGAAGGTACATCAATCAAGGCTACTGCAGTTGGGATAAATCCAAGCGGTTTCTCACGCATGTAACTCATTTGCCTTAATACCACCAAAGTGCCTATAATCAATATGATGGTAATGGCGAATTGTACCACCACAAGAATTTTCCTTAAGCTTAAACCCGCAGCATTTGCTGTAATTTTATTTTTGATTGCCAAAGCCGGACTATAGCCCGACATTACCATGGCAGGATAAAAACCGGCTAAAAAACTAACGAGCAATACCAAAACAACCATAAATACAAAGATGATCGGGTGTTCGATCACGCTAAATGAAATATGATCCTTAAACAGGCTTTGCATCCCTGGTAAAGCTACTTCTGTTAAAACACAGCCCACCAATAACGATATAACCGTTATGGTTAGTGTTTCAGTTAAAAACTGGATAATTAACTGCCTGCGCAAGCTGCCCATAACTTTACGTACGCCTACTTCTTTACCCCTGCTAACCGCCTGTGCCGTTGCAAGGTTTATAAAATTGATGCATGCTGTTAACAGTAGAAAAGCACCGATTATCGCCAAACCGTAAAGTTCCTTTTTTGGCATTACTTTATTGGCAAAATTGCCAAGATCTGCATTGTAATGAATGTCTCTCAGTGCTTGAAAACGGTGCCCTTCTTTAGAAATGGCATCTTTTTGATAATACTTTGTTGTAAACTGAGGGAGGTTTTTAGCCACATTATCAATAGAAAGGCCTTCTTTTAATAATACATAACACTCGGAAGTAGAGGAAACCGTGCCCCAATCGGTGGATTCTGGCCTTTGCTGGTTTTGATACGTTTTATAAGAAATAATTATTTTGAGGGGAAAAGAACTGTTCTCGGGTGTTTTTTCGATGATACCGGTAACTTTGAGATCTTCCTTATTCCGGAAATTAATACTTTGCCCAACTGCTTTATGCCAATCGCCGAAAAGTTTATCTGCCATTTCATCAGATAAAACAACCGTATTGGGTTGACTTAAGGCTTGCTGAGGATTGCCATCGAGCCATTTAAAATTTAAGATTTCAAAAAAATCTGGCTCTGCATAATGTACACTTTCAGCAGTTTTTATTCTTTCTTTTCCGGACTGATCTTTTACTTTGATAATGCCACCACCCGCCTGTATAGCGGCAACTTTATCAAATTGTTGTTTAAAATCATTCCGCATTGCTGCCGGAAGCGGCCTCGGGGTACCCGCAGATTCGAAAAAATTATCAGCTGTAGTCCAATTGCTGATTACGCGGTATACACGGCTTTCGTTTTTAAAGTTTTCATCAAAACTCAGCTGATAACGGATAAAGATAAAAATGAGGATACAACTTGCCATTCCGATAGAAAGGCCTAAAATATTGATAAAGGTATAGCCTTTATTTTTCCAAAGGTTTCGCCAGGCAATTTTCAGATTTAGTTTAAACATACCAAATAATTAAAGAATGAAATCTGCTGATGTTGATGCCAATTTTATACCAAGCGAAAAACAAATCACAAACAGCTGATTATTAGCAATATAAAAATAATTAAAAATAAAAAATGTCCGTTTATGAACAGTAGCTGTACGGTACCGAACGGAAGATAGCGTATGGCGTTAAGCGATAAATCCACGCTGATCGTTAAACGCCCTCCGCAGGGTCTTACTCGTATTTAAGCGCATCAACGGGCTTTGCTTTTACGGCACCATTGGCCTGCACACTTACCGTAATAATAGTCAACAAAATGGTTAAGGCTGCACTCATGATAAAAGGCAAAAGCGGCAGATCGATTCGGTAAGCAAAAGTATCGAGCCATTTTTTTGTTAAAATATAAGCCAAGGGCCACGAAATGATGTTGGCGATTACAACCATGACCAAAAATGAATGATTAATCAGTTTAAAAATCTGTAGGTTACTTGCGCCCAAAATCTTCCTTACGGCAATTTCTTTGATCCTCCCTGTAGTGATGTATTTTGCGAAAGCAAACAAACCGAGTATAGCAATAAAAATGGTGAGTGCTGCCGCCGCAAAAAACACCGATTGTAATTGCTCCTGTTTTTTGAATAATCTGCCATACATTTCATCCAGAAACTGGTAGCGGAAATTATCGCCATCCAACTTGTTAATTTCGGGCCACTGCGATTTAAGGGTATTTAATACTTCCGACATCCTGCTTTCTTCTACTTTCAGCATAATTTCTGTTTTGGGGTTTCCGCAGGGATCATTTATCGAATAAATGGTCGGTTCAACAGGTTTTTCAAAGCCCAGCGTTTTAAAATCTTTTATTATGCCTACAATTTTATATTCTTTGTTCTGGCAGCCCCTGATGGTTTTCCCGATCGGATCGGTTAAGCCGTATTTGGCTACAGCTGCTTCATTCAGTATAGCTGAATTGGCCGTATCGGTTTTAAATTGCCTCGAAAAAGTCCTTCCTTCTTTAATCCTGATGTTCAGTGTTTCGAAATAATCAAAATCAACATCTGTAAAAGTCAAACTTTGCTCTTTGCCATCAACGGTATACCTATTTTTGCCACCTTCAGAACCATCGGGCACAGCATTGGCTAGCGTAACCGATTTTACGCCGGGTATTTGGGCTATCCTATCCCGAATAGGGTCAAATTTGTCAGGCGAAGCGAAATAGGCCAGGTTTTTAATGTATACCACCTGCTCGGGCCTGAAACCAACATCCTGGCTTCGCATGTATTTTAATTGTGAGTTAATAATGAATAAGCCTGTAATAAAAATAACGGCAATACTGAATTGAAATACCAGTAAGCCATTGCGCAACCAATAGCTTTGTTTGCTGGTCTGGAAATTCCCCTTTAATACCAGGGCTGGTTTAAACCCAGACAAAACCATAGCCGGGTATACGCCTGCAATCAGGGTAATGAAAATCAAAATTAGCGGCAACTGCCAAAATAGTGCATTATTGGCTGTCCAGATGGATAAATTTACCGTAAACAGGCTATTAAATCCCGGCAAAACGATTTCTGCAATTATCAGTGCTAAAATTGTAGCTACCAAACACTGGATCAGGATTTCGGTTAAAAACTGAAACGTGAGCTGAAAACGGAATGCGCCCATTACTTTTTTAACACCAACTTCTTTGGCCCTTTTAGCTGCCTGTGCAATACTGAGGTTGGTAAAATTGATGCAGGCGATTATCAAAATCAAAACGCCCAATGCAGATAAGGCCATCAGCACTTTATAGTTGGCATCGGTACCTGCTTTTGGTCTCAGATGCTGGTTTTTCAGTGGATCAAGGAATGCTCTGGTTCCTTTAAAAGTTTTGCTATTTGGATCTTCTCCGGCTTTTAGCATTTCTCTTTTGTAAATTGCATTCACTTTTTCTTCCAGCGCGAGAATATCTGACCCTGGTTTTACCTGAATATAAGTGTTGTAATTGTTATATCCGTAATCCTCACCAATGCCCATTTCTTTTACCACCGAAAGGCCATCGAAAGCTATATTTGAGTGTGGATCTGCATAAACACTTCCACTTAACCTCCCGGTTATGCCCGAAGATTTACCCCCTATCCCGATCATTTCGGGCTTTCCGTTTTTATTGTGCGGAAATAGTGTTTTATAATTCTCGTTACTCAGGTAAAATAGATTTTGACCCGCATCTTCGGCCCTAACCAAACCGCCACTGGGTTTAATGTTAAACATTTTTGCAGCGTCGTAATCGAGATAGAGGCATTTGCTTAAGAAAACAACTCCATTTTTACTGTTAACCGGAAATTCGAAGAAGCTCATTTTCATGGTCCCCACCGAAACCACTTCGGGCAGTTCAGTTTTAATCGTTTTACCTAATGGCGGAGGGGTATTATTGGTTTTAAAATCCGGCAAAGTCCTGCCAATGATATAAATTTCGTTGTAACTCGGATTTTTCCTATCAAAACCTGTTTCGAAGGTAAAATACATCGTTACCAAAATAAACGCAGCCAAAGCAATAGCCAGTCCACCAATATTTATAGCGGTAATTACTTTGTTTTTCCAAAGGTTACGCAGTGCGATTTTTAGGTTGAGTTTGAACATAGTTTTTAGGTTGAAGGTTGGAAGGTCGGGGGTTGAAAGGTCGAGATATTTAAATCTTCAAATCCAACTACGGTCTACGTTCCAGCTATTATAACTAATTTTAATATTTGCTCAAAGTTGAATTATTAGGTAAAGAGGCTGCTAAGCCTTCTACCTCATTACCTTCTACCTTCCAGCCATTATTCATATTTAAGTGCATCAACGGCATTGGCTTTGGCTACTTTAAAGGTTTGCAGGCTCACGGTTAAAATGGCAATCACTACCGAAGTTAAAAGTGCCAGCAAAAAGGGCCATGGATTAATGGAAATTTTATAATCGTATTTCTCGAGCCATTTGGCAACAAGAATGTAAGCCACCGGAATTGCAATCACATTGGATATGATGACCAATTTCATAAAATCTCTGTTCAACAGGATCAGAATATCAGAAAGATTCGCTCCCAGTACTTTGCGGATGCTAATTTCTTTGCTGCGCTGCTCTGCCGTATAAAGCGCTAAACCAAGCAAACCTAAACAGGAAATGAAAATGGCAAATCCGCCAAAAATATTGGAAAGTACACTTAGTAACCGCTCACTACGGAGTTTTTCGGCCATTCCCTGGCTCACCAGCTTAACTTCAACCGGATAAGCGGGGTTTAAACGCTGACTTACCGACTTTATCGCTTCGATTGAACTGGTAAGCGATTGTTTCGGGTTTAGTTTAAGCAACAGCACTCTACTTGTTTTAACATTGTAATAATAAACAGTTGGCTGTATTTTCGAAGCAAGCGACTCGCTAGAATAATCTTGCACCACTCCTACCACTTTAAGCGGCGGATTATCGCCCCAATGAATAATGGTACCAACAGGGTTTTTTAAGCCCATTACTTTAACTGCAGTTTGATTGAGTAAAAGTGATGTTGAGGTATCTGCAGAAAATTTAGGATCAAAATCTCTTCCTGTAAGGATTTTCACACCTGTTGTTTTGGCAAAATCGAAACCTGTACTTCTATAATTAATGATCGACACATCATTTTTGGGTTTGCCCGGCCATTGAATATCGCTGGTAATTGAACCTCCATCGGTAAAAGAATTGGCATATTCGGTTGCAGCAACAGTAGCTCCGCTCCTTTCCAATTCGTTTTTAAAAAGCCGTAATTTCTCCGGTTTTGTCCATTCTCCCTCCAGATCAACCTGAGCAAGTGCTGTTTGATCAAATCCTAATGGTTTATTTTTAAGGTGCTGGATTTGGCTGTAAATTACGATTGCTGAAATAATCATGCAGATAGAAAGGCTAAACTGTACCACCACCAATGTTTTACGGATAGATAATGACCCCGTAGAACCTTTAAAGCCCTTTAATACCTTTACCGGGATAAACGATGAAAGATAAAATGCCGGATAGCTTCCGGCCAGCAGGCCCGTAAGCAGTACCATAGCAAGTAATGCGCCCCAAAACTGATAACTATTGTAATCTATCTTGATTGAAATATCAAGCATGTTATTAAAATACGGTAGTGAAACTTCGAGTAATGCAAAGGCAATTAACATGGCCAAAAATGACAACAATAATGATTCTATGATAAATTGGCCCATAATTGTATTTCTGGTTGATCCCAAAGCCTTTCTAACCCCCACTTCGCGGGCACGTTTCTCTGATTTTGCCGTAGAAAGATTCATATAATTAATGCAAGCGATAAACAGTACGCAAATGGCGAGAAAAACAAACAATCTTAGCTGATCTATCTTTCCACCTACCGATTTCCCATTGTCAAAATCACCATACAGATGAAATTTACTTAGCGGAAAAAGAAACGGCTCATAAGTCATTTCTTTCAAATCGGGTTCCTTGTTTACGATAAAGTGTTTTAGCGCAGCGTTGGTGGCATCTAAAGAAGCGTTATCTTTAAGCTGGAACAAGGTTAAACAAGTAATTGCTCCCCATCCATTTTCTTTTTCAGAAGGATTTTCCTGTTCAAAAAAAGCCCATGGCTGTAGCAAATCGTACTGCATACTCTTATTTTTAGGCAGGTCTTCTATCACCGCACTTACCTTTAAAACAACCCGGTTATCATATTTAATGCTTTGTCCTAATGGATTTTGATCTCCAAATAATTTTTTTGCAGTAGATTGACTTATGAGTACATTATTGGGTTCGGATAAAGCCGTATTTGGATCGCCGTAGATGAATTTATGATCAAGAATCTTTAAAAAATCCGGATCGACATTAAATCCTATCAGTTTAAAGTTATGCTGATTATGGCTGTACAATTTCTGCCCGTTATTCATCGATATCCGTGCAGCACTTTTGACGGCAGGTAACTCTGCAAGTCCGGCATTTGCAAGTTTATTCGGAACTGCCATAGTGGTGGCCAATTTACCGTTAAACTTTAAATTTAAGGCCGTAAGGTATACGTTATCGGCATTTTTATATTGTTTATCAAAGCTCCATTCGTAGTTTACATACAGCAGCAACATTAAGCAACATGCCATACCTATCGCCAGGCCACCAACGTTGATCAATGTAAATCCTTTATTTTTCCAAAGGTTACGCAGTGCTATTTTAAAGTTTAATTTGAACATAGGGTGTATGGTTTGGCGTAGAGCGTTAAGTGTTAGGCGTTTAAAACGCTTAGCACTAAACGCCTAACGCTGGTCTTATTCATATTTAAGTGCATCAACAGGGTTTGCATTGGCGGTTTTGTAGGCTTGAAAACTTACGGTAATCAATGCGATTGTTAAGGTTCCAAATCCTGCAAGTGGCATAATCCACCAGGATATTTCGGTATGGAATTCGAACTTCAATAGCCATTTATTCATTAAAAAGTAACTTAATGGGATGGCAATAACGATGGCAACAATGATCATTTTCACAAAAGAGAATGAGAGCAGCTGCATCAGGTTAAATAAGGAAGCGCCCAATACCTTGCGTACGCCAAATTCTTTTGTTCTCTGCTCGGCACTATAAGCTACCAACCCAAACAGCCCTAAACAGGAAACAAAAATGGCCAGTGCACCGAAAAGGTTTGAGAGAATGCCCAGGATTTTTTCGGAATTATATTTTTCAAGATACAGGTTGTTTAAGAAATCGATTTCGACAGGATAAGCAGGATTAAAGGCCTTGGTTATCCTATTAATGGTTTCGACATTGCTTTGCAGGTTATTTTTTTCATTTAAACGCATGGTTATGGTCCCAGATCTTTGGGGATCGAAAAACACCACCATCGGATTATTTGATTTATAGGGAGAATCCCATACATAATCATCGAAAACACCTATTATGGTATATTTATCACCAAAAACACCAACGGTTTTTCCTATCGGATTTTTATAACCAAATGTTTTTACCGCCGAAGCACTCACCAAAACACCGGATGAATCGGAAGCAAAATTCTTCGAAAAATCGCGTCCGGCTGTTAGTTTGATCACATTGGTTTTTATAAAATCGTAGGTGGTAGTAACCTGGTTAAATAAAATGGTATTTTCGGGCTTGTTCATCTCTTCCCATGTAATATCCATAAAATTCTGTCCACGGTGCGATAAACCTACCGAAGATTGAAACATCGAACTTACAGCACCAGATTTAAGCACTTCGCTTTTAAATAACTCGAATTTATCTTTAAGGTTGCCATCCTGTGGAATTTGAACCAGCGCATTGATATCGAAACCAACCGGTTTATTTTTGATATACTGAATCTGCCTGTAAATAACCAGGGTTGAAATGATCAGGATAATGGCGAAGCAAAACTGCCCAACCACTAAAACCTGCCTTAAACTGATGGATAAGAATTTACCCGAACCCACCCTTCTCTTTAAATTTTGAACCGGATTAAAGCCAGAAAGATAAAAAGCCGGATAACTACCGGCAATTAAGCCGGTTAAAGCCACAATCCCCAATAAGCCAAACCATGCCGATGCAGTGAAGTAAGAAATATCGAGTTTAATGTTTAACAACTGGTTAAACGTGGGCAAGAAAAGCTCGAGTAAGGCAATGGCTAAAACAACTGCGATAACAGAAAGCACCATCGACTCGGTTAAAAACTGAAAGATTAAGGAACTACGGTTTGCACCGATAGTTTTCTTTATACCAACTTCTTTAGCCCGTTTCTCTGATTTGGCAGTGGCCATATTCATAAAATTGATACAAGCAATTAGCAAAATACCAAAGGCCAAACCAACAAACAGATAAATCTGCTCGATAGCCCCTCCTATACTTTTTCCATCTTCGAATTTGCTGTACAGATGTAATTTACTTAATGGGAACAACATCTGCGTCTGGAAATCTACCTGTGCATTTTTCTTGATAACCGCCAAGATTTTTCGGTTTACCGCATCTATATCTGACTTTTCTTTTAACTTTACTAAGGTGAGATAGCTGTAATTGGTCCAGTTGAGGTCTTTAGCACTTTCATCTATCGATTGGTAGAAAGACCAGGGCATTAAATAATCAAACTTATTAGAGCTATTATCGGGCTGATCTTTAATTACTCCAGTGATGTTCATATCATACTTATCCTTAAACCTGACCACCTTATTCAGCACATCCGTGTTTCCGAATAAAATTTTGGCTGTAGTTTCGGTTAAAATGATCGAATTCGGGCTATTTAGTGCGGTATTGGCATTGCCCTGAATAAATTGATAATCGTACATTTTAAAAATATCGGGTTCGGCAAATTTCGATTGACGCTTAAATGAATTTGCGCCATTCGCAATCAGGTTTTTCCGGCCGTAATCCATCCGGGCCGTATATTGCACTTCTGGTATGGCTTCTTTTATAACCGGACCAAATGCAGTAACCGAACCTTCAAAAGTTCCCGATATTTTATTCTTCTCCCCCTCGATATTGGTCATAGTGGTGTATACATTGACCGATTCTTTAGCCTGTTTATCGAAATTCCATTCGTAGGTTACGTACAAAAGCAACATTAAACAAGCCGCCAAGCCAATGGCCAGGCCAATTACATTAATAAAGGAGCTTACCTTATTTCGCCAAAGGTTACGCAGTGCTATTTTTAAGTTTAATTTGAACATAGGGTGTAAGGTTTAGGGTAGAGCGTTAAGTGTTGGGCGTTTAAATGCTTGGCACCAAACGCCTAACGCTGGTCTTATTCATATTTAAGTGCGTCAATAGGGTTTGCTTTTGCCACTTTAACAGACTGGGCACTAACGGTAAGTACGGCAATGATTACCGACAAAGCTACAGCGATAATAAACGGCAATGCAGATATAGAGATCCGGTACTCAAAAGCCGAAAGCCATTTATTTATAATAATATATGCCAATGGGAACGCTATAAGATTGGCAATAGCCACCAATTTTATAAAATCTTTATTTAGCAATACAAGGATATTGCCAGTGCTGGCGCCTAAAACTTTACGGATACTGATTTCTTTTTTGCGTTGCTCTGCCATAAAAAGCGCCAGACCCAATAACCCTAAACAGGAAATGAAAATGGCAAAACCGCCAAACCAGTTTGAAAGTGAGCCAAGGAGTTTTTCATTTTTAAATTTTATTTCAAAAGACTCGTTCACAAATTTGCGGTTAACAGGATAATTAGGTTCAATTTGCTTTACCAACTCATCAATTTTAGCCAGTGATGAACTGATATTTTGATTTGGGTTTAAACGCGCAATGATCACCCTTGCACCGTCTTTTCTATTTACCCTAAATATCATTGGGGCTACTCTTTGGTAAACACTTTCTACCACAAAATCTTTCACAATACCTACTATAGTTAGCTTTTTATCTCCCCAAAAAGTAATTACTTTGCCAATTGGATCTTTCAACTGCATCATTCTAACAGCCGCTTCATTTAACAATACGCTAGATGTATCATTAGGAAATTTTGCAGAAAACTCCCTGCCACTAACCATTTTAGTACCAATAGTTTCAACAAAATCGTACCCTATTGTTCTATGGTTAAAAGAAATATTTTCGTTCGGATTTTTACCTTCCCATTCTATACCCGTTGTATTATCGCCCCCTTCGGTAAAATCAGTGCTAAAAGAAGTAACATGAGTTGTTGCACCAGCTGCTATTAATTGCGTTTTAAGCAATTCAAGCTTATTAGGATCGTTTATTCTGCCAACTACTGCTATCTGGATTAAATTAGATTGATCGTAACCAATAGGCTTGTTTTTAACATAATTAAGCTGTTGATAAATTACTGCGGTACAAATAATTAAACCGGCAGCAAAAACAAATTGCCCTACAACCAACACTTTCCTTACCAAAGCTGATGAATCTGTTTTAAGGGTGAAACCTTTTAACACCTTAATCGGCTCAAAAGAAGATAAATAAAGTGCGGGGTAACTACCTGCTACAAGTCCGGTTAAAACCATTAGCCCCACAAGTGTCAACCAAAATAGGCCATTATGGTAATCGATTGTTAAATTAATATCCAACAAACTGTTAAAATATGGCAAACTAACTTCAATTAAGATAAAAGCCAAAACCGTGGCGATAAATGTGATGAGCAGCGATTCTAAAAAAAACTGATTAATCAACGATTTACGTGTTGATCCAATTGCTTTACGAACACCAACTTCTTTTGCCCTGCGTTCTGAACGCGCTGTAGATAAATTCATAAAATTTACGCAGGCAATCAATAAGATGCAAAAGGCCAGTAATAAAAATATTTTGAGCTGATCTATTTTTCCACCTACCGATTTTCCGTTCTGAAAATCATCGTATAAGTGCCATTTGGTTAAAGGATGCAATAAAGCTACCGCTGTATTATCTTTTTGATTGCGTTTGTAAATACCATGCATCAAATCATTTGCGTTAGTAAAAAAATTATTATCCTTTAACTGAACCAGTGTTAAACACATGTTATTGCCCCAGTTGCCTTCTTTTACCCAAGATTCGCGCTTTTCGAACAATGCCCAAGGCATAATACAATCAAAAATTATGGTACTGTTTGCAGGTGCATCTTCTATTACAGCTTCTACTTTTAATACCTCCTCGTTTTCGAGCTTTACTATCTTATTGATAGGATCTTCATTGCCAAATAATTTTGTGGCAAAAGATTTGGTAAGAATTATGGTATTTACATCTTTTAAAACGCTGGCCGAATTACCTTCAAGAAATTTATAATCCAATATTTTAATAAAATTCTGATCGGCAAATACCGCATTGCTATTGATCTTGTTATCGCCAACGGTAACAAGTTGTTTCCTTGGATAAGTGGTGTGAGAAGCATATTTAACGCCCGGGATTTTCTCCTGCACTTCTTTAGCCATCACATTTGGTGTCCACGCCCAGCTGAAAGTTTTACCATTTGCTTCCATATTTTGATAAACTACATAAGTTTTATCGTGGTTGGTGAATTGTTTATCGTAGCTCCACTCGTAGGCAACATAGAGCAACAAAACCATGCAGCTGGCTAAGCCAATGGCCAATCCCCCAACATTAATTAGAGAGAAACCCTTGTTTTTCCAAAGGTTACGTAAGGCTATTTTCAGGTTTAATTTGAACATATTTTTGAGGTTGAAGGTTTAAAGGTTGCAGGTTTTAGGGTATTAATTCTATTGCCTAAAATTTTCTCCCTTTTAGCGCCGATCCAAAATCTCCCCATCCGGGGAAGATTTATGGGCGGCTATCATTAACTAAACTAAAATCTTTTTTGAGGTTGAAGGCTGGAAGGTGGGGGGTTAAAAGTCGATCTAACTCGACCTTCTACCTTAAAACCTTCAGCCTTCTTTCCTTATATCAGTTCTTCGTTCCGGCTTTTATTTATTTTCTCGGAAATTACATGGCCATCTTTGAGGTTGATGATCCTGTTTGAAAAACTGGCATCGTGACTTGAGTGCGTTACCATTACAATGGTGGTTCCGGTTTCATTCAGCTCACATAGTAACTCCATCACTTCGTTACCGTGCGAGCTATCTAAATTTCCGGTAGGCTCATCGGCTAAAACCAATTTAGGTTTGGTTACCAAAGCTCTTGCCACGGCTACACGCTGCTGCTGCCCACCCGATAACTGCTGTGGAAAGTGACCGCTACGGTTTACGATGTTCATTCTTTCGATGATTTCATTCACCAGTTTTTTGCGTTCGCCGGCTGCAATTTTATTGTAGATTAATGGCAGTTCGATGTTTTCAAACACCGTCAGTTCATCAATCAGATTAAAATTCTGGAAAACAAATCCCATGTTGCGCTTACGGAAATTTGAGCGCTCCCTGTCGTTAAGCGTTAAAAGTTCGGTATCGATAAACTTATAACTCCCGTTTTCGGGCTTATCCAATAAACCCATTACATTTAAAAGTGTAGATTTCCCGCAGCCAGAAGGCCCCATGATGGAAACAAATTCACCTGCCGCAACATGGAGGTTGATTCCGTTTAGGGCAGTGGTTTCTACTTCCTCAGTTTTGTAAACTTTTTCCAGATTTTCTATTTTAATCATAGTTTTAAGTATCAAATGTTGTTCTAGTATCAGGTATTTAGTATCAAGTATGAAGACCTGATTTTAGTATTAAATTGCTATCTTGTTTGTCTAAATTTCAAAAACGCTCTCCGCTCTCCGCTCTCCGCTCTCCGCTCTCCGCTCTCCGCTCTCCGCTCTCCGCTCTCCGCTCTCCGCCAAACTCCAAACTTATTTATTAATCACCACCTGATCATATTGGTTAAATTGATCGTATGATGAGGTAATTACTTCGTCGCCTTTCTGTAAACCATCGAGTATTTCATAGTACAGATAGTTTTTCCGGCCAATTTTTACATTTTTCTTGGTCGCCTTGCCATTATTTATCACAAATACCCACGATCCGCCAGTACTTTGAAAAAACTGTCCCTGAGCCAAAAGCAGCGATTTACTGTTATCAGATAAAGTTAACTTGGTTTGTAATGATAAGCCTCGGCGCAAACCTTCGGGCGTTGTAGCTTTAAAAACCATTTCAACCTGAAACTGCCCTGCTGTAACCTCCGGAATTACCTTGCTTACCGTTAAATTATAGGTTTTACCATTAAACTCACAGGTTGCCGTTTGTCCTTCCTTCACACGGTTGATATAATATTCATCTACGCCCGCCTGAAGCTTATAACCTTGCAGTACGTCAATTTTACCAATCATTTCGTTCGAATTGTACGATTTTCCGATTACAGGATCATAAGACGATAATTTACCCGAAACCGGTGCCTTGATCGTCATATTTTCAATGTTTTTACGGATCATCTCCAAACTTTCGTTCATCTGTCCCATCGATTGATCTATTTGGGCCAATTGCATTTTTCTGCTTTGATTTTCTTGCTTAATGGCCTGGCGCACAATTTTCAATTTACCTTGATAATATTCGTAATCCTGGCTGGATTTATTAAACTCCTGTAACGTAATTACTTTTTTAGCAAATAATGAACTATCTAATCGATATTGGCGCGTAGCTGTTATTAAACTGTTTTTTACATCTAAAACATCCTGGTTTAAAACCCTTTGATTTTGTTCTAAGTCTAACCTAGATTTACGCAATTGGTTAATTTGCTCGGTAGCTGCCGTTTGACTTGAAGTATAACTCAACATGGCATTTGAATTGGAGATTCTTAACAGTGGGGTGCCTTTTACAACAGAAGCACCATTTTCGGTAAAAATTTCGGCAACCGTACCACCTTCAGATGAACTCACAATTACTGATGTTAATGGAACAACACTGGCGTTTAGCAATACTACATCTTCAAAATCGCCATATTCTACCTTACTAATGGTTAATTTGTCGGCATCTGCGCTGTAAACTTTTTTAAGTGATAAAGTATAGCCATAAATTACAACTGCTACAAAGGCAATTGCCCCACCGATTATCAAGAGGGTTTTGGTGCTAAATCTTTTTTTCTCTATTTTCTTATCCATTTGTTTGCTATACTGTTCGGCTCACTAATAACCAAGCTTGTGCCAAAAGCTAAAATCACAAACAAAACACTGGTAATCAAATATTTAATAGTTTTCATTATTTTAAGATGTTCATTATCGAACAGTTTATGTGCGGGAGCGGACAGTTTTATTAAATTTGACCTCACCCCTTCATCCCCTCTCCTTAAAGAGAGGGGGCAGGGAGCAGAAAAAACCCAGGAGGTGAAAGAGCGTTCAAACTGCTTTACCGATAATTACCTTGATTTAAGGTGGACTTGTTCCGATTTTAAATCGGAAGGAACAGCATAAAAGAACAATACTTGCTGATGTTAATAGGGTGAGGTTAAAAGACTAGGGTTTAAACCACTTTACCGCTAATCCCTCTCTTCAAGGAGAGGGACTGCATAAAAAAAACACACTTACTGCCTTTAATAGGGTGAGGTGAAAAGACTAGGGTTTAAACCACTTTACCGCTAATCCCTCTCTTCAAGGAGAGGGACTGCATAAAAAAACCGCACTTACTGTCTTTAATAGGGTGAGGTTTTTTAACTTTAATTATGGAAAACTACGGAGAAGACCTTTTTAAAGGAGCTAATGCAAAGCTTTTCGAGTTTTCCAAAGCGTTGAGAAAAGCCCAAACAGAGGCAGAGGATATTATCTGGCAAGAATTAAGAAACAGGAAACTTTTAGGTTTCAAATTTAGGAGACAACACCCTTTAAATAAATACATAGCCGATTTTTATTGTTATGAAGCTAAGTTAGTGATCGAGATAGATGGAGGAATTCATAATCAACTTGAAAACCGGGAATATGACAAAAACAGAAGCCATGAACTTCAAAGGATCGGAATAGAAGTAATTAGGTTTACGAATGAACAGATCAATTGCAATCTGAATGAGGTATTAATGGCAATTAAAGGAAATTTACAGAAATAACCTCACCCCTTCATCCCCTCTCCTTAAAGAGAGGGGGCTAGGTGCAGAAAAGGCAAAGTGCAGAGACATAGAGCATAAATTATTGAAGAATAAAAACAGGGCCATTAAAAAGGTGAGGTTAAGAAATTGGGGTTAAAACGCAAACCCAGTAAATCCCTCTCTTCAAGGAGAGGGACAGCACAAAAGAACAATAACCACTACCTTTAACACGGTGAGGTTAAGAAATTGGGTTTAAAACGCAAACCAAGTAAATCCCTCTCTTCAAGGAGGGCCTGTTCCGATTTAAATCGGAAGGGACAGTACAAAAAAACAATAACCACTATCTTTAACAGGGTGAGGTTAAGAAACTGGGTTCAAAGCACAAACCCAATAAATCCCTGTCTTCAGGGAGGACTTGTTCCGATTTTAAATCGGAAGGAACAGCAAAAAAGAACAATAGCCATTACCTTTAACAGGGTGAGATAATAAAATATAAAAATATATCAATGTTAAACGCCACAGTTTTAATTATCGACGACGATGACGACATTTTGCTGAGTGCCCGTTTGTTTTTAAAACAGCAGGTAAAACAGGTCATTACATGTAAATCGCCGAAAGAAATCAATGTTCTACTGAGTAAAAATGAAATAGATATCATTCTGCTCGATATGAACTACCAGAAAGGGGCCAGTGATGGCCGAGAAGGATTATATTGGCTAGAGCACATCTTATCAATTGATAAAGATTATGTAGTAATATTGATGACGGCATTCGGCAATGTAGAATTAGCGGTTAAAGCAATAAAAAACGGGGCTACAGATTTTATTCTAAAGCCATGGGAAAATGAAAAGTTATTTGCTACAATTTCTGCTGCTTCAAAACTCCGTGAATCGACACGAAAAGTAAAAAAGCTCGAAAAAATACATTCATCGCTGCAAAAAGACCTCACCCGCGGCTTCGAGAACATTGTTGGTCAGGCCGAGGGGATTAAACAGCTACAGTCTACCTTAATAAAAGTGGCCCCTACAGATGCAAATGTGCTTATTTTGGGTGAGAATGGAACTGGAAAACAGGTTTTTGCGTATGAGATCCATGGCAATTCGAATCGCAAGAATCAGGTTTTTATGCATGTTGATTTAGGTTCGTTAAACGAAAATCTTTTCGAAAGTGAACTATTCGGCTATGCCAAAGGTGCTTTTACCGATGCCAAAGAAGATAAACCAGGCCGTTTTGAACTTGCCGATGGCGGAACGATCTTTTTGGATGAAATTGGCAATCTAACTTTACCGCTTCAGGCCAAATTATTGAGTGTTTTACAGAACCGTACAGTGATCCGCCTGGGTGAAAGTAAAGAGCGCAAAGTAAACGTCCGTTTAATTACGGCCACCAATATGCCGCTTAACGAAATGGTGGCTAAAAATACCTTCAGGCAGGATTTACTTTTCCGTATTAATACTGTAGAGCTTTTGTTGCCGCCTTTACGCAAACGCGGCACAGATATTTTACTATTGGCCAACCATTTTATGCAGGTTTTTAGCTCAAAATATCATAAAGATGTTAGAAATTTAAGTAATAAAGCACAGGATGTACTTTTAAACTATAAATGGCCTGGTAATGTACGCGAATTGCAGCATGTTTTAGAGCGGGCCGTAATTATGAGTGATGGAAATGATATATCTGAAGAAGATTTACAGTTAAGTCCGCAGCGTTTTGCACAAAACAACGCGCTACCAGATGAAATGGCCTTAGAGGATATGGAAAAAATGATGGTGCAGAAAGCCATCGATAAACACAAAGGAAATATATCAAAAGCAGCAGCAGAGCTCGGTTTAACCAGGGCTGCACTGTATAGAAGAATCGAGAAATTTGGAATCTGAGAGCGGTAGAAGGTGGGAAGCTTAAAGGCAGAAGGTTAAATTACCTTGACATTAAGCTAAACCCTTCCACCTCCAACCCCTTAACCCCCAACCCTTAAACATGTTTTACCAACGCTTTACTTTCCGTTTAATATTACGCCTGCTGATCATCAATCTGCTGGGCTATCTCTTGTTTTACCTCATCAAAAACACTACGCTCTGGTTTACCATCATTGGGGTTGCGTTAATCTTGTTTGGCACTGTTATTTCCCTTTATTATTATATCAATCAGATCCGTTCGGATATTAAACGTTTTATTTTGGCCGTAAAAACACGGGATCACACCTTAAATTTCACAAATAAAGTAACTAAAGGCAGTTTCCCCGAGCTATACGAATCTTTTAGCGATATTTTACAGGTACATAAACAGATCAGGCTCGAACAGGAAGCCATGTTCCAGTTAATTAAAACCATTTTGGAGCAGGTTCCGGTTGGTGTAATCGTGGTAAATAATACCGGGCAGGAGCAAAATGGAGAAATGGCATTTTTTAACCAGGCAGCTTCCAATCTTTTGGGCATTCCTGCTTATAAGTACTGGCATCGGGTAAAGCAGCATCTTCCGGCGTTTGCACTGGAAATAGAGCAGATTTTAACAGGCGGAAAAAGATTTCTGGAATTAAAGATCCAGGATAAACTCATCCAGCTTTCTACAGAGGTTATTCCTTTAAACCTTTACGGAAACAATTACACCATCATTAGCTTCCAAAACATCAAAGATGAAATTGAGCAAAAAGAAACAGAAGCGTGGAACAGATTGATCGGCGTAATTTCGCACGAGATTTTAAATTCCATTACGCCTATAAGTTCATTATCGGATACAATTAACCGGATGGTTACCGATAAAAAGAACTTAACAGAAGATGAAATGGATGATTTGAAAACAGCGCTACAAACCATACAAAGACGATCTTCGGGTTTATTGGATTTTGTTAAGGATTACCGCTTAATTGCCGAGCTGCCCACACCAAACCTCGAATCGCATACCATTGGCGAAATACTAAAACACATTAAGGTATTGATGCAGCCTTTTGCCAAAGTGAAAAATGTGGTATTGGATGTGGAACAAACTTCTTCGAAAATTACCGTTCAGCTCGATCTAAAATTGGTTGAACAGGTGCTCATTAACCTCATTACCAATAGTATTTACGCTGTTGAAAATAAGGAACAGCCATATATCAATGTAAATTACCGTTTAGAAAACACCAAACTGTATATCGATGTTACCGATAACGGAAAAGGTATAGATGCCAGTGATCTGGAGAAAATTTTTGTCCCTTTTTATACCACAAGAAAAAACGGATCGGGTATAGGCCTTACCATTAGCCGAAACATTATGAAGATGCACCGCGGCAGCATAGAAGTTGTTTCTACGCCGGGCGAAGGCACTACTTTTTCGCTGCTCTTTAATTATGTTTAATCATTTTAATGTTTTTTTGACCTAATAATTCAAACAAAACCCGTTTGATATGCTTTTAATGATGTAGATACATCAAATACAAGCATGAAGACAGTTATAATATCGAACAGACTACCCGTTAAAATAATCGAAGAAAACAACGAATATACATTTATTCCAAGCGAAGGTGGCCTCGCTACCGGGCTCGGAGATGTGTATAAATCAGGTAATTCCATCTGGATAGGATGGCCAGGAATAGAAGTGCCCGAAGAGCGGCAGGAGGAAGTGACGCAAAAACTCGCAGAACTTAATCTTTTCCCGGTTTTCCTTACCCAAAATGAAATCAATTTATATTACGAAGGCTTTTCGAACGAAGTATTATGGCCGGTTTTTCATTACGTGGTAACCTATGCGCATTATGAGCAGAGTTATTGGGAATGTTACCAATCGGTAAATGAGAAATTTGCCAAAAGTGCAATGCAGGTACTCAACAGAAGAGATAAAATCTGGATTCAGGATTATCAGCTACTGCTTTTACCGGGCATTTTAAGAGAAAAACTACCCAGTGCAACTATTGGTTTTTTCCAGCATATCCCCTTTCCATCATACGAAATATTTAGGCTGATACCCTGGCGCGAGGAATTGTTAAATGGCTTAATCGGCGCTGATTTAATCGGATTCCACACTTACGACGATGTTCGCCATTTTATTAGCACCGCAACACGCCTGCTCCCTGTAAACTCATCATCAAACGTACTCAACAGCAACGAAAGGCAGATTGTAATAGAAGCTTTTCCAATGGGCATCGACTTTGATAAATTTTCGGGCTTAACCACTACTGAAGCCGTAAAAAAAGAAATCGATTATTTCAGGACCGGAAAAGAAGACATGAAAGTGATCCTTTCTATCGATCGTTTAGATTATAGCAAAGGAATATTAGAGCGTTTGAAAGCTTTAGAATTATTGTTACAGCTTCACCCCGAATACATCGGAAAAATAGAGCTTTTCATGATTGTGGTCCCTTCGCGCGATACAGTGCCCCAATACAGTGATCTTAGAGACCAGATTGATCAGTTTGTGGGGAACTTAAATGCACGCTATCGCTCCATTAACTGGATTCCGGTAAATTATTTTTACCGCTCCTTCCCTATTGAGGTACTTTCAGCACTTTATGCAACTGCCGATATCTGCCTGGTTACGCCCATGCGTGATGGCATGAACCTCGTGAGCAAAGAATATATTGCCAGTAGAAATAACAACGATGGCGTACTTATTTTAAGCGAAATGGCAGGTGCATCCAAAGAATTAACAGATGCCGTTATTGTGAACCCAAATAACCTGGGCGACATAATGGAAGCCATTGTAACAGCACTCAAAATGCCATTGGCAGAGCAGCAGCAGCGCATGAAAGCCATGCGTGTAATTGTAGAAAAATTCAATGTAAAACATTGGGTTAACAATTTTATTTTAAGACTAAACGAAGTGAAAGATTCTCAAAAATCGTTATTAACAAAACATGCGGTAAATACCATTAACGAAGTAATTGCCGCCAAATATGCAAAAACAACCGATCGGGTTCTATTTTTAGATTACGATGGCACCCTGGTGGATTTTACCGGAAATATTGATGATGCATCGCCGGATGCAGATCTATATGATCTGATCGAAAACCTGACCATCGATAACGCCAACAAGGTGGTCATCATTAGCGGCCGTAGGCATGAAACCTTAGAACAATGGTTTGGCCATTTAAAAGTTGATCTGATTGCCGAACATGGCGCATGGCAAAAATCGCACGGAGATAAATGGAATAGTCTGCCACTTTTAACCGACCAGTGGAAACAGGAAATAAAAACTTTATTAGAAACCTACACAGACCGCACACCGGGATCGTTTATTGAAGAAAAAAGCTATTCACTGGTTTGGCACTATAGAAAGGCAGAAGAAGGGCTGGGCGATTTAAGGGCAAACGAAATTATCAGCCACATGAAGATCCTGGCAGCCGATAAAGGCTTACAGCTTATGCCTGGCAATAAGGTAATTGAATTTAAAAACATGGAGGTAAATAAGGGTAAAGCAGCATTGAACTGGTTATACGACAAACACCCTGATTTTATTCTGGCACTTGGCGATGACCATACGGATGAAGATATATTCAGGGCCCTCCCCGATGATGCTTTTACCATAAAAGTTGGCAATAATATTTCGGAAGCAAAATATTACCTGAACGATTTTAAAGAAGTAAGAAAGTTACTGTGGAGCTTAGTTAAAGAGGAGTTTATTGAGCGGAATTAAATTTTAATCTTTTCGGTCGGTGTATCACCGACCAATAAGAAAACACCAAGGTCTGTGTCCCCACAGACTTTTTTTTTGCTTTTTTACAATTTATTAGGTTCCCGCAGATTTAATAGATTTTCGCAGATTTGCCTAGTGATTACAGGTTATAATAGTTTTGACAACTTTATATGCAGGGTGCAGGGTTAAATAGCTTTGACAACTTTATGTGCAGGGTGCGGGTAAAGTTGTCAAAGCTTTTTTTATTGTATGTTGGTCGGGATTTTAGGCGGGTTAAAGGTTATAATAGCTTTGACAACTTTATATGCAGGGTGCAGGTTAAAGTTGTCAAAGCTTCTTTTATTGTATGTTGGTCGGGATTGTAGGCGGGTTAAAGGTTATAATAGCTTTGACAACTTTATATGCGGGGTGCAGGTTAAATAGCTTTGACAACTTTATATGCAGGGTGCAGGGTTAAAGTTGTCAAAGCTTTTTTTATTGTATGTTGGTCGGGATTGTAGGCGGGTTAAAGGTTATATTAGCTTTGACAACTTTATATGCAGGGTGCGGGGTTAAAGTTGTCAAAGCTTTTTTATTGTATGTTGGTCGGGATGGTAGGCGGATTAAAGGTTATAATAGCTTTGACAACTTTATATGCAGGGTGCAGGGTTAAAGTTGTCAAAGCTTTTTTATTGTATGTTGGTCGGGATGGTAGGCGGGTTAAAGGTTATTTTAGCTTTGACAACTTTTATATATGCATGGTGCAGGGTAAAGTTGTCAAAGCTGCGACACCGACCGATAGAAAAATACCAAGGTCTGTGTCCCCACAGACCTTTTTTAGTCTTTATGTTGGTCGGGATTTGCAATCCCGATCCTCGAGCTGTGGATTTTTAATCCACCCTTTCCTACAAAAATATCGGTCTGTCCAGTTTAATGGCAATGCGGTAAGCGGCATTCATTAAACCAACATGGCTATACGCCTGTGGAAAATTACCCCACTGACTGCCCGTTTTTGCATCCACATCTTCGCTGAATAAGAGCAGGTGGTTACAGTATTTAATAATATTCTCAAATTCCTTAATCGCCTCATCTGTACGGCCAACACAGGCCAGTGCTTCTACGTACCAAAAAGCACAGATCAGGAAGGTAGTTTTCGGTTTTCCAAAATCATCGGCATGCAGGTAACGGTAAAACAAGCCGTCTTCGGTTTTTAATTCTTTTTCTAAAGCGATTAAATGATCTTTTGCCCGATCTGATGCCGGATCAAGGTAATTCATCATAATCAACTGCAATGTACTGGCATCCAAATGTGGACTACCTACTGCATTGGTATATACCTTTCTTTCCGGATCGTAACAGGCTTCGATATGCGCCGCAGCTTTATCAATTAAAACCTCCGCCCTTTTTTCAAAATCTTCGTTGCCAATAGTTTTGGCCATTTTCAAAGCTGCCTGTGCGCCTGCCCACTGAAATAAATTGCTATAACAGTGCACATTGGCGATATTTCTAAACTCCCAAATTCCGGCATCTTTCTCATCAATTGTTCTTTCAATTTTAGAAAGTACACTTTCAATCCATTTAATAGAATCGCTACGTTCCGAAAAAACGAAACGGTGATCGGTATATAACGGTAACATCGAAATTAAAACCTGGCCATAAATATCATTTTGGATGTGCTCATAAGCCTGGTTCCCTATCCTGATGGGTTGCTCCCCCTTATAACCTTCCAAATGATTTAAAGTACGTTCGGTAATTTCGCGCTCACCTGCAATGCCGTATAAAGGTTGGTAACGTGTATCTTCGGCATGAGAAATATCAGAAAGATAATTAAAATACTTTTCCATTTCTTCAAAATGACCGATATGGTTCAAAGAGGTAAGTACATAGTGCGAATCTCTTAACCAGCAATAGCGATAATCCCAGTTTCTTGTACTTCCTGGCGATTCTGGCAAGCTGGTGGTACTTGCCGCTATAATTGCACCTGTATCTTCATACTGATGTATTTTTAAAACCAGGGCCGACCGGATTACAAAAGGTTGGTAAAAACCGGCTATCGACGAATGTTTGATCCATAAACGCCAGTACCTAATGGTATCGCGCAGAAAATTTTCGGCCGTACTTACCACAGGCGCCTCAAGATTTTGACCATAAGTCATGATGAGGTATTTGGTTTCGTTCAATACAAATGCCTTTTCGTCGATGATATAAGTAAGCGAAACATTGGTACTTAAACGGATATTTTCGTCACAGCCCAAATAATCGATATGATTGCTGCCGCGGCTTGATTTCATTTTGCCTTTTCCATAGTCGCAAACCGGCTCGCATTTGATTGTAATACGTGGATTTCCTTCCAAAGGCTCTATCTTCCTAATAAACATTAAAGGTTTAAAATAGCGTTCGTATAAGCGAAAGCGCGGTGCGAAATCAGTAATGCGGTATTTTCCGTCTTCGGCAGTAATTTCTGTCCTTAAAACATTCGTATTTTCGATATAATATTGATCGGAAGTAAATTCACCTTGTGGTAAAATTGAAAATTCGCCCCCTTTTTTACTGTCCAATAAACTTCCAAAAACGAATGGACTATCGAAACGTGGCCAGCACAGCCAAGATATATCTGTGTTTTTGTTAACGTGTGCAATGAAAGCGCAATTTCCTATAATTCCGGTCTGATATAAATGCTGTTCGGCCATAAGCTGTTTTTAATGTGTTTATACACTAACAAGCCTATGGCTGAAATGTTGGCAAAAATGTTAATTAACGCCACTTTTCACTAAAAAAGCAGATTTTTATGTATTAATTAACTAACATGGCTCTTTAGGTACAAAATGTAGTTTATTTTAAAAAAAGAAGTCTCAAAGTAGGCCTACAACGCTCAGCCGCAACCCGCGGGAGCCCAGTGTAGGACTACAATGCTTAGCCGCAACCCGCGGGAGCCCAATGTAGAACTACAACGCTTAGCCGCAAACTGCGGGAGCCCAATGTAAGACTACAGCGCTTAGCCGCAACCTGCAGGAGCCCAATGTAAGACTACAGCGCTTAGCCGCAAACTGCGGGAGCCCAATGTAGGACTACAACATGTGTCAAAATGACCATTTTTGAAATCTGTCATGAATAGCGAAGCGCTACCTGTCCCGATTTTCATCGGGAACGTAGCCGAGAACCACGATTGCTCAGCGAATCTAAATCTGTCTTTATAGGCTTCTCCATTCCGCAACCGATCAAAAATCGGCAGCTTCAGTCGAAATGACGATTCTTCTATTGATCTGTAAATGAGAGTAAGTGAATAAATCCGGGGCGGCGACCAGAGGAATCTTTTCTTGGAACTGATTAAAAACAAAAAAGCCAGTTACGAAAAAATCGTAACTAGCCTGGTTAATGATAATGATTATCTTAAATTACCGTTCCACTCGGTACAACAGCACCTTTTTTAATTACGACTATACCATCTTTAACGGCATAAAGTTCAAAGTCTCCATCTTCTAAATGATCGCCACCATTAATTTTAACATCGTTGCCAATGCGGCAGTTTTTATCGATAATGGCATTATTGATAAAGCAGCGGTCGCCGATACCAATTAACGAATTCCCTTTGCCCGTTTCCTCCTGTATCTCTTCCAGGGTTTGGTACCTGTCGCTGCCCATAATATAAGCATTGGTAATTACCGTATCCTTTCCAATCCGTGATCGGATGCCTAAAACAGCGTGTTCTACTTTACTGGCCTGAATAATGCAGCCCTCTGCAATAATTGTTTTATCTAAAGTTGTACCCGAAATTTTTGATGGCGGTAACATCCTTGCCCTGGTAAAAATGGCATGGTTACTATCAAACATATTAAATTTAGGAATTTCGTCGGTCAAGCCTAAATTGGCTTCAAAAAACGACGAAATATTACCAATATCAGTCCAATAACCTTCGTACTGATAACTTAAAACCCTGCTTTGTGTGATCGCTCTGGGCAGAATTTCTTTACCGAAATCTTTTTCCTCTTCGTTTTCATTTAAGATATTGATCAGGTACTCGCGGTTGAAAACGTAAATACCCATCGACGCCAAAAAGTTACGGCCTTCTCCCTGCATTTCTTCACCGGTATCCGATATCCAATCTTCCAAACCCGTTTTAGGTTTTTCGATAAAGGAAGTAATCATATTTTCTTCGTCGGCCTTTAAAATACCAAAGTCAGTTGCATCTTTGGCTGTAACCGGAATGGTTGCAATTGTAATTTCTGCACTGGCTTCGATATGTTTTTCGATCATATCTTTAAAATCCATCTGATACAATTGGTCGCCGGATAAAATCAGGATATAATCAAACTCATGTGAAACAATGTGGTGCATACACTGACGAACGGCATCTGCTGTACCCTGAAACCACCCTGAATTTTGCACAGTTTGTTCAGCCGCCAAAATATCAACAAATGCCGTACTGAAGTGGCTAAAGTGATAGGTGTTTTTAATGTGTTTGTTTAGGGATGCCGAGTTAAACTGTGTTAACACAAACATTCTGTGTATGCCCGAGTTCAGGCAATTCGAAATTGGGATATCTACCAACCGATATTTACCAGCAATTGGAACTGCCGGTTTAGAACGTGTTTGTGTTAGTGGCGATAATCTAGAGCCCTGGCCACCGCCAAGGATAACGCCTAAAACTTTGTCAGTCATGTT
>Ga0308165_1001506_pt1 | contig 32211 bp, 30 predicted proteins | sample PhyWR2_FD_201032 | JGI IMG/M metagenome (GOLD analysis project Ga0308165, IMG submission 201032) | Phyllosphere microbial communities from UC Gill Tract Community Farm, Albany, California, United States - DLSLW.R2 | ecosystem: Host-associated > Plants > Phyllosphere > Unclassified | place: USA... | reverse complement strand
AGGACACGAGCCGAGCTGATGGAGATGAAGGTAAGTTTTAACAGTTTTAAGTACATAGGCTTATGGGTGAGATACAAATTAAGCGAACGTACCTCCGGTTAATGCTCAGGTATTAAGATTCCCATTCAACCCGATAGCAATCAGTCTGGAAATGATGCTTCCTTCTAAAGATCACCTTCCCCACCAAAAAAATTAGATCGATTGTCAGTATAAATTAATATTACGAGAAAAATTTAAAAGTAAACAAACGTTTACTTACTTTTGCTTCATATCAATGGTGATGAATATATGCGTCCGAAAAATTTAGTAAAAGAAGAAGCAATCCGATCGATTGCGCTACAAATTATTTCTGAAGAAGGACTAGAAAACCTGAGCATGCAGAAACTAGCAAAAGCAGCCAATATATCGCCCCGCACCATTTATATTAAATACGAAAACAAAGAAGATCTGCTCATCAAACTTTTTATAGAAGAAGTGCTTGTAAGCTATGAAAAAGCAGTATTGGAAAATTTCGACCCACAAATGAGTTTTGCCGAAGGCATGAAAAGATTATGGTTAAATACTTTTCATTATCTTAAAAACAACAAACCATCCTTCTCTTTAATCCAACATGGAAAATCTTCTCCCCTGTTAAATAAAGCTTTTCAAGCAAAAAATATTCAGCAAGGAGAATTCTTTGCACCCATAAATGTCTTTTTAAAAACAAATGTTGAGGCCAGTTTAATCCCTGATTTACCACATGATGTACTCAGAGCTATGCTTTTTTCACCTATACAGGATTTGGTGGTAGAATATTTTGATCATTTAGATCGGCCAGTACAGCTTATTAATGAAAAAATGATTTTAACCTGCTGTGCAATCGTAATCAAAGGAATAATTAACTAAAAAGCAATGAACAATATTAAAAATAAAAAAATAGCCATTATTGGGGCCGGACCTGGGGGATTAACCCTTGCCCGACTGTTACAAATGGATGGTTTCGAGGTAAATGTTTATGAACGCGATGTCAACGAAAATGCAAGGCCTAAAGGCGCTACTTTAGATTTACATGATGAATCGGGTTTGGCAGCGCTGCGCGAAGCTGGGCTAATGGATGCTTTTATGGCAAACTATCGCCCTGGCGCAGATCGCACACGCATAACAGACCAAAATGGTACTATTATTTTTGAAGATAATGATACAGATAACCGGGAAGCTTTCCGTCCGGAAATAGACCGAGGCCCGTTACAAAAGATTCTTTTAGATTCTTTATTGCCAGATACCGTGATTTGGAATAGTCATTTTGAGTCTCTTAAACCCAACGAAGATTCATGGATTGTAGCATTTAAGAACGGAACCAATGTGCATGCAGATATTGTAATTGCTGCTGATGGTGCACATTCAAAAATCCGCCCTTATATCACTCCTATTAAACCATTTTATTCAGGAGTCACTGTTGTTGAAGGCGCTGTTTATGCATCGGCAACTTCAAGTCCGAAGATACATGAGTTACTTAATGGTGGAAAAATATTTGCATTGGGTAGCGAAAAATCACTAATTGTGAGTTCGAAAGGTGATGGTAGTCTGGTATTTTACACAGGATGTAATACCGCAGAAAATTGGTCAAAAGCGTCGGGCATCAACTTTTCGGATAAACAACAGGTAATCAACTGGTTTAAAAATGAATTTTCAGATTGGGATGCAATTTGGTTGGAGTTATTTGAAAATGCATCAACCGCCTTTGTTCCACGTCCACAATATTGTATGCCTTTAGATCAAAACTGGACCACACTTCCAAATTTAACCATGCTAGGTGATGCGGCACATTTAATGCCTCCTTATGCTGGCGAAGGTGTAAACATGGCCATGCTCGATGCATTAGCACTTAGTAAATGTTTTAAGGATCAGGATTTCAATAATAGCGGGGAAGCTATTTATGCTTACGAAAAACAGATGTTAAAAAGAGCTTCGGAAACGGCAGATATGACCATGCAATCTACCGCAGCACTCCATAGTACAGACGCCATCAATTTTATAATGAACATCATGGGTGCGGAATAAAAAAGGGCCCTCATTGCTGAGGAACCCCAATAAGATTTCTAAATCGTCCCGTTGATTTGATTCTTAATGTAAATGTATTGCGCAAGTTTTCTTAAAGAAATAAAAATAGAGCAACACCACCAAATAATAGATGTATGGTAGCTATAGATACACATCTGTTTTATGGATGGGAAATTAATGTCGAAAACTTTGAGAATTCTCCTTAAATTCATTGCCGATCACCTTAATTTACCGCATGGTTGAAATACCGGCTATACTGCCAGGAAGAGCTGTATTTTAAAATATTATTTTATGCGCAAAACGTCCTATACACTGTTGAGTACGCTATTTTTATCACTTACAATTATCAATTTCTCATTTATACCAGCAAAAGAAGTGAAGTGGACTGCAATTGGTGATTCGATAACTTACCTGAATAATCATTTGAATGAAACTGGCAACAGAACACAAAAGGGGTATCTGGATATGGTTAAGGAACGATTGCCAAATATCAATTACATTAATCAAGGGCACAATGGCTGGACAACTGTTGGCATAGCTAAAGCAATTGATAAATTGGGTATTGAACAATCAGACCTCTATTCTGTTTTTCTGGGCACCAACGATTGGTGGGCAGGAATTCCTGTTGGAACAATTGATGATTATACCAATGATATTGGTACAGCAACCACTTGCGGTGCTTATCGTAAAATCATCAACAAAATTAGAAGTATTAACTCTAATGCTAAAATTGTACTGATTACGCCCATGCAGCGAAACGATTTTGTGTATATAGCTGATGCGAATAACAATGCTTATGGATCGTACAAAGATAAAAACGGACAAAGCTTAGAGATGTTCGCCAATGCAATAATCGAAATTGGCAAACGTGAAAATTTCCCCGTGGTTAATCTTTACCACAACAAAAAACTTAAACTCGAAAAACTCATTAAGTTTAAAAGATTAAAAAATCCATCAACGGGGAGTTATCAAAACTATAGCTATCCCGAATCATCAACAATACCATTCCGCCCAAAAGGTGATGATTATCCTTATCCTGTAGATGCGATGAAGATGACCTACGATGGTTTGCATCCTTCGGATAAAGGGAATAAAGTGATAGCAGAAAGTTTGGTTAGGGTTTTTAAAAAATATTTGAAACGTAATTAGGGAAGAAATCTTTTAACCTAAGATTGAGTGCGTGAAATCGTCATCCGCTAGCTATCGGATGACGACCGCTATACTGGCCATGTCAATGGTAGCTTGTCAAAGGACCAACCATAACATCATTTAAGGCGTTTCGACAGGCTCAACGTGACAAAATCCTGGAGGAATTACATTTATGATACAATCTCTTCAACAATAATTATAGGGTATTTACTTCGAAGCCGCGATAACTGAGCATTTCGGCGTTGTGTGATACCACTAGCTTAAGTTGCATTCTTTCAATAATTTCTTTGGCCTGGGTAATATTTCTATGTATATCGTTTATTCCTCTTATTTCTACTCCTTTGGCCATTATTTTAAATTTTATAGGCTCAAACTTATCAATAAACTGCTGCAAATCTGATTTTACATTTACCTCTTGTTTTTCCATGTTGATATCGTTTTTTCTTTAATTGCAAAGCAAGAAAAAGCATTTTAACCCAAGGGTACAATTATGTTATCTTATCAACAAATCTTAATTACCCGATGGATAATATAAGGTTTATAATCTATCTAATTTATGGTGAGTTTTTTACCGGCAATATCTTCCCATCTATAAAAATGAAAGGTTTTATCATCACTCATGGCGACAAGCAAGCCGTGTTTAAAATCAGCATTTAAGGGAACGGATACCACATCAATTCCATCGGTCTGATTTGCCGAATACTTAATAGTGGCCAATAAAGGGTGTGTAAAAACGCCGTTCTTTTGATCTGCTACCCTGTTGTAAACTTTCAGTTGTTTGGCGCCCTGATCAGAAACAAGAATATAACCTTTATCTGCAGTGGTTTTGTATATCGCAATTCCTTCATTATCTACGGCAAAATCTCCCTGACCAAAAAATGAAAGCTCCTGGTTTCCTTTCGCTGGATCTGCATAGTATTTGCGAACGCCTACCTGCTCATCACAGTAATAAACATAACCCAGTTCGTTATCTACAGCAATGGCTTCTATCTCCTTTTTCCCACTGTATTTACCGAATTTCCGAACCAAATCTGCTTTTATATTGCCTTTTCCATCATCGGTTAATAGATATTGCCAAAGATAAGATCCTTCTTTTGGCCCACTTTTACGGCCAACAATTGCATAAATCTGTCCGGCTTTGTTCTTGTACATCGAAATGCCCATTAAGTCGCGGAATTCAGGACCTGTTTCACCAACAAAAACGGCTATACCGCCATTGTCTACAGGTTTCATATCCGGAAGGGAGAAAATTCTGAGTTTATGACTTAAGCGCTCTGTGGTAACTGCAATATCCGTCGGTTTCCCATTTAAGGTTAAACCATAAGCAATATCTACGTTATCGGGTCTTTTTAAACCCTTAACAGTTTTTGTTTTGATGATCTTCCCTTTGAGGTCAAAAACATATAAGCCTCCGTTTTCATCTTTATCGGTTCCTACTACAAGCGATTGAGCCGCATCTTTAGGGTTTACCCAAATTGCCGGATCGTCGGTATCAAAATCTACAGGATCTGAAATATATAACGGTTTTATTTCGGCTGCATCGGCATTACTTTTTGTTGTACTGTTATTGCAAGCTACCGTTACACTTAAAGCAGTAAGTATAACAAGGTTTAAAATATGATTTTTCTTCATTTTATAATTTAGTTCCATAAGCGCCAACAAATGTTGATGGCTGTGGTGAAGTATAAGTAATTCCGTTTTTCATCACAATTCCTGCCTGATGATGACGGGTAAAGTTTGTAATTCCCTTGCCCAATGCAGGAGAATTTCCTTGCAAATGAAAATCCCATGCGGTATTAAAATCAGCATTGATTACAGCGGTATTCAATGGATAATTCACAAATTTAGGATCGTTGGCGCCCGCGATATTGCTAATCACGTCGTTTTTACCACCAACAATATCACCTGTAGGCTGAAACTGGTTTACTGTGGTTTGATCGTAACCATAATACCAGTTGTTGCTATAAACAGAGCGGCTATCTTCTGGCTTTTTCGGATCTCTTTTTACACCAAAACGGGTGTTGGCAAACAAGTTATTATAAAGATCGGCTCGTACCGTGCTTTCTAACCAAATTGATCCACCTTTTGCCGTAGGCCGCCTCCAGCCTGTATTTACCATGGTATTGTTATAAGCAATAATATAGGTTTGTGGTGTTTTATCTCCTGTATTGGATAATTTTAAGGCATTCGTATTGGTGCTATAAACCAGGTTATAAGCTATATCTGCCAAACAACCTGATTTAAAATTCATGGCTTCTCCTCCGGTTACGCCAGTGGTATAAAAAACATTGTTAGCAAAAATGATTTTCCCTCCTTCAATATAAGTACAATCTTCTTGAAAATTTCTGATGATACTATTCTGAACCACCAATCTGCCTTTTGCATTCGCAAACCAAAGGGCGGGCAAACTTTCTCCGGCAACGGCTTTGTAAAGTCCCATTTTTACGGATGTAGAAGCATCAGAAGTTTTAGCACCACCATATTCTAGCACCACATGATCGAGTACCAATTCTTCACAGGTTGGTCCGGCCAAAATACCGCCCCAAAGTTTTCCGAATTTAGTTGCAGCGGTTTTATAAAACTCATTAACCGTAAATTTGATTGGGTTTTCTGTTGTTCCAAGTGCGTAAAGATTTCCTTTTACAATAAACTCGGGTTTTGCCAGTGTATCCATTAAAATCGTTACGCCTTCTTCAATGGTTAATGATTTACCTTCGGGGATCACCACATCACCCTTAATTACCTGGGTACTGCCCTTTGCCCAAACACCCGAAATTTCTCCAATTGCCGAGCCATTCACAGCGGTGGTATCTACATCTATATTGGCTTTTTCACATCCTGCTAAGGCGAGCACAACAAGAATTAATAATTTAAAAATCTGATTCGATTTCATGTCTGTATATATTTAAATTCTACTTAATTAAACTTATATCTGAAGCCAACAAGGTAGTTTTGGCCATAATAATCACTTCTGATCAATGTATTTCCATTTTTAACCAGCTCTTCGTTAATCTTATCGTTTTCCGGATTGGTCCCTTTAATAAATAATTTCGTTGGCGTATTTAAAATGTTGTTGGCTTTTATAAAAACACTGATACCGCCTTTAAAACGTTTCTCGGCAGATGCATCCATCTGTATGAAACCTTCCTGCCATAAATCATTGTTTAAAAATTGAGAAACCGTATTAATGCGCGATCCTGTGTAAGCACCTGCAATTTGAGCATCCCATCCTTTTTTGCTGTCTTTAAATAATAACGACAGGTTGGCAATATGTGCTGACTGGCCATAAAGTGGACGTTCCTGATCAACGGAAAGTGCCTGGATATCTCCCGTTGTACTATTAATACTTCTGGTTGTTTTAGTGGTAACAATACGCGAATGGGTATAAGTATAATTGGCTTTTACCCCGATTTTACTGAAATACTTAATATAATCTACCTCTGCACCATAATTGTTGGCTGTTCCAAAGTTTCCTGGCGTATAATAAATATCCTGTCCGCGGGTGGCATCAGCCTGAAATGTATATTCAATTGGGTTTTTGATCTTTTTATAGAAAGCACCAACCAATAATTGCTCAGAAGCACCTGGAAAAAGCTCATATCTTAAATCATAATTATCGGCCAGGGCTCGTTGCAGGTTGGGATTACCACGTTCCTGGAATTCTTCATTTACTACTTTTCCTGGCACAATTTCATAAAATCCCGGACGGTTTAGCGCTTTGTAGTAAGAAGCGTGCAACTGCGCTTTTTCTGTTAGAAAATATTTTGCGGTTAAACTTGGCAATACATCCGTATAAATCTGGTTTCCTTTAGGAAAGGATTCACCTGCTGCGAAAAGCAGGTTATAACCCTGATTGGTGTGTTCTACCCTTGCTCCTCCTATTACTTCTAACTTCGCTGAAACGTATTTAAACATACCATAACCAGCAGCGATTTTTTCAGTTGCATCGTAGGTGAGTGAATTGGCTACTGCTCCCGTTGGGTTACTTACCACCAAGTTCAGATCGGTATAATTTTGGAAGTTTACCCCATAAACATCAAATGCATTTGAAGCACTTGGCGCCATATTGTAATTGTTAAAAAAACTGCTTCTTTGTTTATCACGATATAATCCTCCAGCCATAATATCCAATTTATGCTTACCTGTTAAAACACGATAAGTCAAATCCAGATAACCTGCTAAATCTTCGTCGGTATTGCGTTCCCACCTGCGTGTAACCGGATTGGTATTCACCAAACTGGTTCGTCTGCGCTGAAAATTTTGTTCTACTCCATTCAGGCTGATGCTTGTATTTTCAGGCACATCATTTTTAGCTGAAGAATAAACGGCCGACCATTGTACTTTAAATTTACTATCGAAGAAATTATGATCGCCATGCAAAGTGCTGTTGTAAATCTGCTGTTCGGTTAAGCGGCTACGGGTATCGTAAACCAACTCTGCATTTCCTGCCGTAGGATTATATACGCCGTTATAAGTTGTGGTTATGGCATCTCTAACCTGTTGATTTTTCAGGTTAACATATACGTTATACAGACTGATCTGGTGATCCTTATTAAAAACGTAATCAATTTTTCCGTGTAAACCTGTGCGTTGCTGTTGTTCGGAAAACTCACGGTAACTTTTACTGGTAATTGAAGCAAAAGTATTGGTACCAACAACAGCATTGTTGTAAAAAGTACTGTTGCTGCCACGGTAGGTATTTTGATAGCTTCCAGCCAAAATTATCCCCAGTTTTTCATCAAGGAAACGTTTACCTACAGATAAACTTCCCATTAAATTAGGTGCCGGATTTTTATATTTATAATCGAGCGTGCCCTTTGTAAAGTCGCTCTGCGTAGCTTTATAACTTTTTCCATTTAACTCATAGGGTGATTTATAATTGATACCTGATGCATCGTAACTGGCAAACTTGCGATCGAAAAACAACTGGCTGTAACCGGTTGAAATATTCGCATTTACCTGTAACTGACGGGGCGCATTTTTCATTACCATGTTAATGGCTCCGCCAATGGCATCACCTTCTAAATTTGGTGTAAGTGTTTTATACACTTCTAAACGGTCGAGCAGGTCGGAAGGAAAAAGATCGAGCGGAACATAACGGTATTTATTATCCGGACTCGGAATTTTCACACCATTTACCAAGGTATAATTGTAGCGTTTATCCATACCCCTTAAAATGGCATATTGCCCGTCGCCATTGCTGTTACGCTCAATAGAAACACCCGAAATGCGTTGCATCACATTTGCAACAGTTAAATCTGGTGAAATCTCGATCGACTTGCCTGATACAATATTCATCAGTTGGGTGGCATTTTTTTCTAAACGCCTTGCTCCTTGATCGGTAGAACTTACTGCATTGGTTTTAATCGTAATATCATCAAGGCTTTTCGAATCACTCTCCATGTAAAACTTTAAGTGATCGTTATCCTCTTTCACCACAGTTACGGTTTTGGTGATTGTTCTGTAAGTAATGTAACTTACACTGATTGTGGCTGTGCCTACTTTTACATCCTTAAATTCAAAGGTTCCATCCAGGCCTGTATTGGTAATGCGCCTCGGGTTTTCTAAAACCACTGTAGCGCCTACTATAGCCTCTCCAGTCTGCTTATCGTAAACGTGGCCCTTCAATTTTGTGGCATTGGCTATGCCCGCACAAAAAAGAAGTAAAAACAGAATTTGTAATCGTTTATTCATTGTGTTTGGTAATGTCTTTTTTATTATCGACGGACAAAGGTGTATACACCAGTTTACACAAAGAAATTATTAGGGTTACATAAAGGCAACAGCGTTACAACAGGCATATATTAAAAAGCAACAGTAAATTATAAATAATTAATAAACAGCATATTACATACTAAACAAACCGCCGTTATGCTTTTATTACCGTTACATTAACAAATTGTTAAGCACCAAAATACACCCAAAAATGAAAATATTTTACAGCGGATGTAACGGCTATAATGCTTGTATAAATGCAGATAAATTATCGCCCTGTGCCAAGTTGAGCTTTTTCCGAAGCCGATATCGCGATACCCTCAAACTATCGGTAGAGATGCCAAGTAATGTTGCAATATCTCCTGAGTCGAGGTTCATTTTGAGTAACGCAATTAAGCGCATATCTGCTGAGGTAAGTTCGTTGCTATATTTTTTAAGATTTTCTAGAAACTGATGGTGCACCTGTTCGAAAGCAACAGTAAATTCTTTCCAGTTACGCTCATGATTAAAACTCTGGTTAATCTCTGTCAGAATTTGGTTCATCTGTTTCTTCTGATCGCGCTTATCTTCTTTTACCATTGCCTGTAAGGTAGTCCGCAGGTTTTCCAAAAACTGATTGTGTTTGATCAGGTTTAAGGTATGGGTAGATAGTTCCCTACTTTTAACCTCAAGCAATTGCTTTAGGTTATGTTCTTCGAGCTGGAGGTTTTTTAACGCCAAACTCGTCAAATCATGCTCAATATCCTTTTGCCTGGCCAATGTTTGCTGATCTTTAAATTTAAGCCGTTGCCTGCTGAAAACGACGAAACCCAATACAATTAACAGTATAATTACTATGGTTGAGGCAAAAGCAATTATCCTATTCACTTTTTTATCGTTTTCGAGCTTATTTATTTCGGCGGTTTTTTTATTAATATCGTATAGTACCTGCAGGAAGGCTACCTGCCTGGCTCCATCCTGAGAGTAAAGATCGATAGTATATTTATAGCCGAGTTTAACGTAATAATAGGCACTATCCATCTGATTCAAGAGTTCGTAAGCTTTGCCCAGATCTCTGCAACACGATGCCAGTTGATAAATATTGCCCAAATCGTCAGCCAGTTTCATTGCCGCAGCAGTTTGTTTAATGCTTTCTTCATAACGGCCGGTTTTGCGCAAAATATCGCCCAAATTATTAATCACCTCAATGCTCCCCGAATTATTATGGTCGAGCTTGTAAAGATCGAGTGACTGCTTGAAGTTTATATAAGCCAGGTCGTATTTTTCCTGATCTTCATATATACTTCCCAAGTTCTCGTATATTTTAGCAGCACCACTTTTATCATTGATCCGTTCATTTATTTTCAAGGCGATTTTCTGATAATAAAAGGCACTATCATAATTTTGCCGCTTTTCGTAAAGTTGCCCAATGTTACCAAAAACAGCTGCTTCTCCTTTTAAATCAGCATGTTTTTTATAGACATTAAGTGCTTTTCCGTAGGCATTCATGGCCTTATAAGGCTGTTTCATGTAATAATACAGAATGCCTACGTCGGCTAAATTAGCTGCAATAAGTAAAGGTTTTGCTTCGCCATTAAATATGTGGTCGGCTTTTAAAAAAAACTCCAACGATTGACTAAAGTGCCCTTGGGTATAACAAACTTTTCCCATTTGATGTAAACACTTTCCTTCTAAAAGTTCGTCGTTCCCATCTATGGCTTGGGCATAAATTTTCTTAAGTTCAACTAGGGCCTGCGTAGGATTTTTTTGATTATCGGAAATTATAGACTCAAATTTTTCGTCCTGAGCTTTGGTAACAGTGCTAAAACTGAAGAGGATTAAAAGGAGGTTAACGTATTTCATCATGTCATTATGCATCATTACAATCTTTGACAAAAGAACACGATTCGTATTAAGTTAATGTTAACTCAAAAAATTAAGCAAGGCTTTTCATCCCCCAATATTTGTGCTGTTAAATAATAATAAATTTTGCACGATAAGGATCGAGAAATACGACTGTACCAGTGTGTTTTTTTAAATATTAACCAGGCTATTAGAATGCGACAAACTGCTATATTATTTTGTGTTCCACTTAAATAATTTGATACCGATGCCAGCAAATAATAACGCGTACCCAATGGATATGAGCACTGCCGTACTTGTAGTGGATGACCATGTTTGCGGGGTCATACTGGTGGCGAGCATAATTTTCACTGCACCGTATGGGGAGTAATGTATATATTTCTTGACCTGCTCTCCAAGAGTACCCAATTCGCCGAACATACCAACCATAATGAAGATAAAATATACAATCCTGGTCGTCGCATTAACAGTTTCAGGGTTTTTGATCAGGCCAACGATCAGCTGCCCTAATGATAAATAAACCGCACCGCCCAAAAAAGCGACAAAAAATGTGATCACATACCCTCCTAATGTTAAGGTAACACCATCATACGTTTTACCGATAATAAAGATTAGTATGGTGAGTAACATAATCATAAAGAGTTGTATAGCCAATCTACTGGCCATAATTGCCCAGGTAGGCAGTGGCGCAACCCTTAACCGTTGAAATATCCCTTTATCCCTATCCCTGGCTATTGTAATAGAATACCCCATCAGCCCAATTGCCATCAGCCCGAATGTAATGGCAGATGAAAGTGCGTATGCGCCTCCCAATTTAGGGATAAGCGGTTTCCACGATATTAAAATAATTACAGGTACAAGGAGTGCTAGGATAGCGGAGCGGCGGTTAGCCTTTAAAACTGCGAAATCTGCTTTTAACAGTGCCAGTAAGGCGGTGTTGGTTTTAGGGATTGATACCGACATCTTAAATGTTTTAGGCGCGCACTTCGCGGCCGGTTAGTGCAATAAATACGTCTTCCAAAGTAATTTTTCCTCGACGGGAAACAGCGATAACCTCTGGGTCATTGCGGTATTTTTCTATCAGCGCCTGGGGCTCATCAATGGTGATAATCTTACCGTGGTCAACAATAGCGATACGGTCGCATATGGCTTCAGCTTCCTCCATTGAATGGGTGGTTAATAAAACAGCATGCCCACTTTTACGGATAGCTTCGATACGTTCCCACAACTGCCTGCGCGATTGTGGATCAAGACCTGTGGTAGGTTCATCAAGCATCACCAAGCGTGGATTATGTATGGTTGAGATTACAAGCGACAACCGTTGCTGCTGCCCACCGGATAGTTGGGCAAACCTCCTATGCGCAGCATCTTCCAGCTGGATTTCTTTTAAGATCTGTGCAATTCCATTTTTATCAAGCGGCACGCCATATATACCAGAAAACAGCTGCAATATCTGCACTACATTAAGTTCTGGTTGAAAAGTTGTTGACTGCAACTGTACGCCCATTGCCGCACGTGCATACAATGGATCTTTAAGAACATCGTAGCCATCAACAATAATTGTACCTGAAGAAAACCTGACCAGACCTTCTACCGCACTCAACGTACTGGTTTTGCCGGCCCCATTAGGACCAAGCAGGCCAAATATCTCTCCAGGTAAAACGCTGAAGCTAATGTTCTTCACAGCCTCGAAATCTCCATAGCTAACGGAAAGATTTTCAACATTTAAAAGGCATTGACTGATGTCCATGTTTCAAAGATATAAATTTAGGTTTGATTCAATGAGCCTGTTTAAAAATCGACCAAATGTTCTGATTATAGCGTTTACTAAAGTAGCTCCTATATATTTTCAATATTAATATAAAAGCCAATATGAACCATTAAAAATTGACAATCTAAGCGCTTTAGATTAGCGTTTTTACTAAAAAAGTTTTCCACATCTGTGAAGTCCGAAAGGCGATTTTGTCTATAATCATACTTTAAACAGTTTAATGTTTTGAGAGGATTTAATTTAAAAAACAGTAATTAAAGCTTACAAAGGCATATTTTTAAAATGAAAAAAGGGATAAAATTTAATTTATCCCCTCGTTTATCTCCGCAATTATCCCCTAATTCTTATTTCTCAGGCAACTTCATTTTGTCCAGATCATCTAATATTTGCTGTACAGGGTCTTTTGTTTCAATTGATTTTTCCTTGGTTGGAAATGTTTTATTTGATTTGTTCACTGGAATTAATCTGGCTAATAAAACCATCAAAATTATAAATCCAAATATGTGCCATCCATTTGGATGAAATTTTGAACTGACCTTCAGAATTAAGAACGAAGCTAAACCAAATACTGACAACAATAGTACAAGCATAGCTAAGCGCATTAAAATTGCAGTTAGGATTGGTTTACCCTCATCAATAATGTCTAATTTATAAAGAATGTATCTTAGTTTGTTCATTTCTACCTGTTTAATGATTGTCTTTTACATATAATACCACAATTTACTTATTTATTCCATGTGTTACCAAATCAACTAATGGTTGATGATTACCACAACTGTATTCATCATTAAATAATTGAAAAGCAACACACCAATCATGCATATTCTTACTCATGATTTTTCAATAAAACTTATCAACCATTAAATGATATTTCAACTACTTAATTACCATAGGGAAAAGCGCTAACAATTGTTTTTGAAACCAAATACATACGCAAGGCTTGCTAACATTGTTAGAAGTTGAAATAAAATGTATACAGGTTGGTTATATTTGATTTATGGATTTAGAAAAAAGAGAAGTTAAGAATTTTTCATACGTGATGGGTTGTTTACACCGCCTGAACTTGGTAGTTGACGAACTTGCTACCATCTACAAAAAACGAGAAGGCAAAGAATATCATTTTATTTCTCAATATACATTCAAGATATACCACATGGGTTTGATATATATTTTCATTTGTGAATACTGCAAGCTATTAGAAGGGCTTGATGAAAGAAAATTAGAACATTGGGGCTCATTAGCCAAATTGAATGAAAAGATAATGAAGGTTCACCCAACGTATACCAATTATGATTTAGTGAAATCAAAAATTAATGCACTCTATCAATCCAACTTCCATTTGAAAAACATTAAAGCACTGAGGGATTCAACCTTTGCCCATTTAGATAAGAAAGGTGAACCATTTAAAGTTACTGCATTTGAGGATGATGAATTTTATATTGCGAAACAACATGTTAAAGAGATGATTGAAATATTAAATTTATGCGGTGAAGTATATAGGACCCATTACCATATTGAAACAGGTAATGATTCTACCGAACGATTCATAAATAAATATGCTCAATTTTATGAAACACGTGCTGAAAGAGTTAATAGGGTTTTACGCAAATAAAACAACCTACCTCGCTGCAGATTTTTGTTACGGATATTTTCGGTAAAGTAATAACCAAGATATTTCAAGTGCAGTTCACATAAGTGTAGTTATTGGTACATTCATAGTTGTATCCTCACATAATCGCAACTTATTTTCGATACGGATTTGAGGTGAACTTATAACTATATGGGCTGATTGGTAGCGGCGTGAGAACACACGATATTATAACCAATATTCTGAATTCTATAAATCATAATGAGTTATAAGTTGACTGATTGATATATTATTTTGCCATACCCTTATCAACTATCCTCTGTATTTCCTGCATTAAAGAACATTTACCTAAAATGCGATGTATTTGTCTGGAATCAACTATTCTTATATCGAGTGGTCTGATCCACGTATCCTTTGGAATCCCCATATCTTTAGCTTCTTGGGAAGCTTTGGGCACAAAAATATTGTTTGCATCATCTCCATTATTTTGAGAAGTACAATAAACTGATACTACAGTACTATCTTTGGGTGCATCTTTGAAAACTATAACTGGTCTTTCTTTATAGCCACCTTTGCCATCTGGCGCACTTATCCAAATAACATCCCCTTTATAGAGTTTAACCATTCTGAGGGTTAATACTCTTCATCGTCACATTCGCCCCAAGTTGCAACTATACTTGCATATACTTCAGGGTCTGTGAGATTTTCTGCTGGTTGATTTTTATATAATTGATTGCTCATTTGAGATTGAGCCATTTGAAAGATGCTATATGTTTTATCCAGTTCTCTAATCAAGAAATAACCAAAGAACGGAATTTTTTCGTCCTTGATTTCTCGTTTAGCTTTTGGCACCAATATATTTAATTCATTCATTGCCCTAAAATAATGAAGCTCAATGTTTACTCTATCTCTTTCTTTAAAAGTTGGAAAAGATTTTAATGTTAGAAGTACAGACTTTTTGAACGCTTTTCTCTCTTGACGTATCTGTGCACAAGTCTTAACGTCATTAATAACCGATGTTACAAAATCATTATGTTTTTGCATACGTGCTATGATATCGTTCAAAAAACTAATGAATGATTCTACTTGAGAGTAATTTTGATTGAGAGTAATGTTCATATTTTTGGTCATAACAATTTACCTTTCAGTTATTGTTATGCCAAAGATATGCCAATTATTAGGATTTTCAACATGTTAACAACTTACGGACATAAGTGAACTTTAAAATAATATAGATTGACTACTTGCTCCTAATAACGACAATAAAACCCCGAATGAAAGGATTTAAATGCTATATAAGGCTTTATCTTGATATTTCTATATACGGATTAGGCATTTAGTTAGAAACCAACTTAAATCTCATTATACTAACTTTAAACAAAATAACATTGTAACTGAATTGTTACATAAAAAATTTGGAATCGTATTTTCCAAATTCAAATCATTATCAATATTTATCTCAATAGTTCAAATATAGAAAAAATTATATGCTGCTAACGGTTACTACAATATATCCGTTATTATTCCATATGGTACTGTCCCAATTGTTAATGCACCCAACCACAAACCGATATAACAAATCAAAAGAGAATGGTTTTAATGCTTTCAAAAGAAATTCAGTTAGGTAATCCGAGCAACAGATTTCCGTTCTTATTTTTTTATCCTAAACTGTATAAATTTATTACGGTAAGCAATCCAAAAATCAAACTGATTATAATTTTTTTCTTTTAATCTGCAAAATAAAATACTGATATACAGCTACTTATTTAAAAACAAATTTGTTTCTTTCATTTTTCGTTCCGATATTTGCAACATGTTCAAAAGGAAAACGATGATCGTTAGCCTTTAGAATCAGAATGGTGACATTCAGTCATGGCACATGGAGTTTTTATCCGATTAGCCATACACATAACCAGAACTGCTCAGCAGTAAAATCCATTTAATGATAGATGGGTTTCTGGACATTGGTATGCTAATTTTTTAAAAACAACATGAAATCAATTGAATTTAAATATCTTATTGAGAGATTATCGGAAACTTTAACGTCCGATTACGGCTACACAGCCTCAAATCTTGAAGATCTAACGATCATCTTCGAATCGCCCAAACCATCTATTCTTGGTGATCATTCTGTCATTTTTAAAATGAACGTTTGCACTTGTGGCTCAATACCTTACCGTATTGGAATACCAAAGGACAGTCAGAATGATACATTAAAATCAGGCATCCAAACATTTATTTCTGAAATCTTGGATAATTTATTAGATCAGATTAGCAAGGAGGATTAGTATATGGACTTTAACGTATTATATAGTAAGAATGATAGAAAATTTAAATCTAAACCTGAGGATATAGTAACAGGTAGTCTTAGGTTTGAGCCAATAAGAACTGATATTAATGACCTTATTAATCATTTAACACAAGGCAAATCAATCAGCGGATCACTTTATAAAAATAATCATCGAGATACCAAAAACTTTATCACTCAGCAAATTTTCGGAGTTGACTTTGATGGCACAATTACCCTTGATGAAGTAAACGCCATCGTTAAAGATTTTGGATTAATGTACAATTTTGGTCATTACACTTTTAAGCACACTGCAGTTGAGGCACGGTTTAGAATTTATTTTGTAATGGATGGAGAGGTTCAAGATGCTAAATTATCCAAACATATTGCCAAAGCATTTCATGAGATTTTTAATCGAAAGTCAGATAAAAATGCTTTAGATGCAGCTCGTGCTTGGTTAGGGACAAACAAAACGCATTTCGAAGGCAAGTTGGATAATGTTACTTCTGTTTACTCCATATTAGAATTTGCCAACCATAAAATACATTCCAGAAATAGATGTCAGCCCAGAAGCTTGCTACCAATAGATAAGGTGGAAAGAAAAATCTGTGCAAATTCCTACAATCCTATTATATATTCTTATACTAAAAGTGATAATTGCACACATTTGGAAGAAGATGAAAACTATGATATTGTTACCGTTAAAAACTGGAAAATAGAGGAGTTATTGGAATGTGAGTTGTTTAAAGTTTTTTACGAAGGACTGGGCACTGAAGAAAAGGGCAATAAACTCATTCATGGTGAATTGGTAGGTATAGCTTCAAATCTACTTCATTTGGAAGGTGGTACAAAATTATATAAGGAGTGTATTAAAAAGAACAAGGCTTATTCACGGGATAAATATGACATAATAAGTTATTTAAAGAGGTCTCCTTGTGCACCAATGAAATTTACTGATTTCTCTCCATTTGAAAATGATAAAAACAATCAATTTCAATCGTTATCAGACTTGGTAAGAAAACGTGGAAAAGTTAAGATTATCGATCAATCAGCAAAGCAAACTTATATTTCTCAAATAGAGGCTACTGAACGACTCAATAATGCTTTTGATTATATAATGTGTAACGATAATAACAAAGTTTATTTATTGGAAGTTGCTACTGGATTAGGAAAAACAGAAAGATTAAAAAATTCTCAAGGTATAGTTATTGCATTCCCAGATAATGAATTAAAACTGGAACAGTACGATTCATCGAGCTTAAAGCCTGAAGATAAAATAATTACCCCATCATCTAAGGGTTTGTTTTCAACTGCAATAAACGTACAAATAGAAAAACTATTTTCAATCGGTAGGAATAACCAAGTCATGAATTTGATTAAACAAATTGCAAGCACAAAGAAAAGTCTGGTTGGCATAGGAAAGGTCACTAAGGATGATATAGAGAAAGCCAAATCTTATCTTGATCAACTTTCGCTTGTAAGCAGCAAAGCAAGCTTGAACAAAACTATATTTACGACACATACAAGAGCAATATTTTCAGAATATCAACATGAAACACTTGTGTTTGATGAAAACCCTCTGCAGCATCTATTGGAAATCAAAAAAGTTTCAATTGATGATTTGCGAAAGTTTTCAATATCAGAAAGAGGAATATCGATGATAGACGAATTAATTGCGAATGCCACTGAGGGTGAATGTTACGATACACCCGATTTCTCAGATCTCTTAAATAGGATTGAAAACATTGGTTTCTATCTTGATATTAAGACCAATCTGTTTAAATTCCTGGAATCTCAATTTTACGTTAAGGAGGGTGACTACATCCATTATGTTTTGAATCACGTTAAGCAGTTACCGAAAAACAAAAAAATAATTATTGCCGATGCAACTCCTCCTACTCAACTGTGGAAGAATCTACTTGGCGATCGTTTAGAAATAATTCAAATAAAAAACGTGAAGTATAAGGGCACTGTTAAACAATTCACGAATAGAAGCTGTAGCAGAGTAGGCTTGAAAGCGTATCATGAAAAGATAGCTTCAATGGTTGGGACTGACCTATGCTTAACTTTCAAAGACTGGAAAGATTACTTTGAAAATCCCTGCAAGGAAATGCATTTTGGAAGAGTTAGAGGATCGAACATTTTGTCAGGATTACCATTTTCAGTCGTAGGAACTCCTCACCATAATAATTACTACTATAAATTCATAGCGAAAATATGCGGGTTAGACGTTAAAGAATTTAATATGTCAGAACAAACCGTTCAGTATAAAAACAAGGAATTCAGGTTTCATACATTCGAAGATCCTTCGCTGCGGCAAATTCACTTGGAACTGGTTGAAGGGGAAATAATTCAGGCTATAGATAGAGGTAGGTTAATTTGGAACGATGTTGAAATAAAACTTTACAGCAATCTTCCAATAGACCAGGCAACGTACATCACGAGCTAAAGCAAATAAAAAAGGGGATAGAATTGACTATCCCCTATTTACCGGCGGAACGCCGCTTATGATTTAAAATAATTAAATTCTAAACAGTTTAATTTACGTTTCAAACCAAAAGAGGGCAATTTAGAGAGATGCTACTACCGTAGTTTCGGTCTTATCTTGGAGTACTATTTCTGACCTCTTATTAATTTCGTACAACATCTTTGTAAGTTTCTCATTTTTCGTAAACCTTTCAACCTTATTAATAATTTGAGAAACAAACTTTTCAGTCTGATTACCAGCATACCACGCCAATCTATCTATATATTCATTTTCAAAATTTGAATCGCATGGATCTCCAAACACATAATTTCTATTTTCCATAACTTTTATCTCTGGTTCAAACTGCCTATCTACCCTATCGAACGAGGACATAATTAAAGAATATTCGGTTTTTAATAAAGCATCTACCTTGTTGGTATCGAATCTTAATTTGTTCATTAAATGCAAGGTAAAATGGTAGTTCCAAACTACACCTAAAGCTAAAGAGTCTTTACCGAAATCTGTAAGATACCAACGCAAATCAATTACATTATTATGCCAAACCTCGCATGTCCAACCTTCTACGGGGTTAGAGGTAAAATACTTAAATAAAGCTTGCGCAGCTCTATTTAGATACGTGTTTCTGAAGTTATCCTTTTGCTTTGCCAAATCAGTGAAGGCAATCCATTTCTCCGCAGTATCAAACATTTCCAATGATTGATTATATAATTCTTTTTCCATATTACTTAGTTCCAGTATTCAATATATTGTTTAACATATTCCCTTACTCTATAATTCGTTAAAGGAATATCTTGAAGGCAATCCGTTAACCAGTCTCCGATGAATTTGGAAAAGGTTAACGTCTTTATTTTAATAGGCACAATCGGTGGTAATGTTTTATCCCAGTTTGATGGTTTACTTAAACTATTAGTTTTGGGAAACTTCATACTATTTGGAGACAAGTAGATAATTTGATAAAATACCTCTGGAGGTTCCTCGATGTAATAGGCTGGTAGATGCCTCTCACTTATTCTCCTATAAATTTCCTGATACCAATAGCGATACAGTTGATTTTCCTGGTCGACCGCATAATTAGACTTGTTTTCAACTATCACGACAGAGTGAGGGTAAACACGCCTTAACAGTATATCAATTCTCCCAGTCTCAGCGGTAACAATCCAATTCTCATCATTCCTTTCTCTTGTGATTCCAATTTTATCAAGAAAAGCATTTAAGAAAAGATGACCCTGTCCATGTGAGCCATCCTTATTTAAAAGGTTTGCTAAAAGATAGCTATGTTGAGTTTCACCTATATAGAACATTTTTAGCAAATTAAAACCAACACCGCTGTTCTTTTTTAATACCTCATAGTCTTGAATAACTTTTAAACTATTTTTAATTAGTTCTGACTTAACTCGGAGTAAATCAATGTTTTTCTGTATTTTACTTGATAACAATCTATTGATTACCCCGTCATTAGCACAGTTTTTTTTATTAATTAATTTCTGTTTATTAAGAATGTAGGTGTAAAGAATTTGAGAGATTTGAATGCTCATTATTTGAGATGAATTCAATGTTGTTAAATTAATAGATTTTATTCCCCAAGAAAATAGATTGGATTTAGCGGTAGAAAATTCTTTTGCTCATCCGTTAACTTGGAATAATAATTCTGCCATAGAGCTATAAGACGCTTAAAATCAATTAATTCAATATGTTCCCTCGAATTACGTGCCTCCTTGATTGCTGGCTTTGAAAATGTTCCCGAAGTAACGAAAATCCCAACATCAGTATTTCTTTTGAGAGTTCCAGCTAATTTTTGTACTTCATCAGATGATACCGAATCATTAGGACGGTGCTTTACTTGCACAATTATTCGAGGTTGACGTGTTCCTAATGGGTCGGTATATGCGATAATATCTATACCTCCATCTGCACCACGTTCTGCAACATCTGAAATAAAATATCCCATAACTTTTAGTAGCTCAGCAACAAAATATTGAAATTCATAAGGATTTTTTTTAATAATAAAATTCCGAATACCATTTGAAGCTTCATCCTCATATTGACTTATAAGAGATTGATGAATTTGCAAAGCGTCATCTTTAGTGAAGTCTTCTATTTCCCCAATATCTTCCTCTACAGTCTCAGCTTTGCGTTTTCCATCCCATTCTCTATATAACTTGGTAGCCTTTGACAATAGGTTTTCTGCACCCAAATCAATTGCACTTTCACCTTCTGGAGTTAAAATCCAAGTGCCTTTCTGTTTACGTAGAAAGCCAGCTTTCATGCAATCAATAGTATAGAAATGTAATATTGATTCCCATCGAATGTATCCTGTTTTTATATAGCGATGGCTTTCATAATCATCAAAAGTGATTGTATTTCTAATTTGATCTACTACATCTTTTCCTCGCATTTCTCCGCCAGCTTCCTTTAAGATCTTGAAAGTTGCATAGACAGTTTTTTCGGCAATTTTTTTTGATTGGGACTTCGACATGATCAATTTATGAGTTATGATTAGGAATGTGCATTTTCTATAATTTTAATTTCTTCTTCGTTCAGATCGTAAAGGTTGTAAACCAATTTATCAATTTCTGCCTCTAATTCTGCTATCTCTGCTTTTGGGTTTTGCTTCTTAAGTTCAATAATCTTGTTCGCCACGTTAATAAAAGGTGTCACTTGCGAAGGATATAGGATAGGAATGGTTTGAACGTAAGCTTTAGACATTGAAAAGTAACCACCTCGAACTTTCGACACAATTGAATTTAAATAAAACTTCACCAACCTTGAATTTAAGATCGCCAATAGTGTAACATCTCCGCTCGGAATCATAAAAGCCGTTTTATTTAGATATACTCCAGGATCAACAAAACAAAACTGGTTTCCGAATGAGGTTTCTGCCCAGACAATTTTATTCTCTTCAAAATTCTTATTGTAAGCGCACGGTCTAAGTTCCCAGAAATATTCACCTTTGTCAGACCTATTAACCAATTTATTTTTAAATTTTTGTAGCCAAGTCATAACAGATGGATATTTTTCCGTCATTAGGTGGGTCATAGCATTTAACTCAAGTCTACCAAACTCTTTACTTGAATCTCCATTATTTAGGAGAATAAGCCATTTTTTATGTTCAGGAGATTTGTATTTTTTAATATCCTTACCATCCAAAAATGGTTTTATTACTTCAGCACAATTAATATCTTCCTCGATAAGACTATTTTTGGTCTTGTCATCAATAATAAAAGCTTCATTAAATCCCGTTAAAATACCTCTATACATTTTATGACTAACAAAATCGCCTAAGCTTATCGAATTCCTTTTAAGCTTATCTATTAATTGTTGCTCACCTGTGTCACTTAAAGACCAACCATCAGGATCAAGTTCTTCAACTAACACCTCTATCCTATTTTCATAAATAAAATCACTCATTCCATTGCTAAATTCCAATGATTTAACATGTGTGGCATTAAATGAACTTGATGGTGTACTTTTTGATAAACTTAATATTGATGGGTATGTTGTTGCTTCCTCAAATACTGGCAGATCACCAAAGTCTATGATTTCTTCCAATTTGTTGAGTTTTACTATTTCCCTAATCTTCTTGCCATAACCTGCTTTCATCCATTTATTTGGAATAATGAATGTAAAATTACCTGAGTGCTTAAGATTATTTATCCCTAATTCAATAAAGTAAACAAATAAATCTGCAGTGCCAGAAAAGCTTTGATATTTTTGACTTAGATAGCTCTTAAAGTCAGTTATTTCTTCTTGTCTTATATAAGGGGGGTTTCCAATGATTACATCAAAACCAACGAAATTTCCATTATCATCTAATACTTCTGGAAATTCAAAACGCCACTCAAAAGCATTTTCGAAAATCTTATTATTCCTAATTCCCTCTATTGCATTGGTTAATTTCGTTATTTCGATTTCAAGTGTTTCGTACTTCTTTTTCCTGCTTCTCGCATCGCTTTTTGATTCTCCAAATAGTTGTGTTTGATTCATCAAGTTATAAACCTCACCCGTCTTCCTGTTAAGTTCTAAAACTTTTTTGTCATTTTTGTTAATCTCGCTACGAAAATCACTTTTAATCGAACCAATAAGCCTTTCCATTTCATGCTTTTGTTCTTTACTTTCAGCATTTCGATAGGTTTGAACTGCATGCTTATAAGCATCAATGCTGAAATTATTTTTTTTCAGCGTTTGTTTTAAATCTGCATCTATAGAAAAACGACTGACTAAAGAATTTCCAAGTTTAATATTTATATCTATATTGGGTAATGTTTCTAACTCAATAGCATTCTTATAATAGGAATTTTTAAGAAGCTCAATCCATAATCGCAAGCGACAAATTTTAACGGAGTTGGGGTTTATATCCACACCAAATAGGCAGTTTTCAATTACCGCTTGTTTTTCGTGGAATAAGGTTTCTTGTATGCGCTGGCTCTCCTTATTAAATGGTTTGTAATCGAACAATTCACCTTCCTCGTCTGTAATAATTAACTCATCATTAACAACCTCAACATGGTATTCTTTTAGTCTTCTACCTAATCGATCTTGGAGAACTTTTAAATCATTTTTTACAGAAATAATTTCATTTAATGCTGAAACCAGAAAATGTCCCGAACCAACCGCTGGATCGCAGACTTTAATACTATTTATTATGCTATTGGCTTCGTTCCTATCCTCAATTTTATCATAAAGTTCTGTAACGGTGTGGCAATTCCAACCTTTTATTTCATTGAATTTTTGAACAATAGCACTACGTATTGTTTCTCTACACATATACATGGTGATAAATCCTGGCGTAAAGAATGAGCCATCTTTATATCCATTGATTTTCTCAAAAATTAAACCCAAGACTGAAGCATTGATGAGAGACTTATTCTCTTCTTGAATACCTTCAGCTCCTTCACTGGTGAAATCATAAGAATCAAGAAATCTAAACAGATATTCCAAAGTCGAAAGACTTCCTGTAAGCTTTTTACCAGTATCACTTTTTAGTACCGTTGAGTTGACCAGTACTATTTGTTTTTCATTTTTTAAGTTACTTATAAATATCGTCAGTTGCTCCAGTTCTGTTGGCTCGAATAGCGAACTATTTAAATAAGGTACTTTTTCAAATGCTGCTTTTACGTCAGGATTTCGCTTATCATGTTTTTGGGCTAAGACTTGGAAAAACAAACTATTGAGTTCGTCATAATCTTTAATTCTTCCCAAGTTTAGAAACGAATAGCTTTTATCGCCTTTATGATAATTAATAAGTTGTGCTTCCAGTAACTTTAAAAAAAGTATTCTGTTGATCCATGTTATGGTTAGTTCTAACGCAACATTAAATAGCCTGTCGTTGTAATTAGTTCCGTATTGACTTGGATTTTCTAATCGACTTATTTTATCAAGGCTGTCTAATTGAATGATGGTATCTTCTAATATACTACCAGTATTTCTTTCACCCTCCTTGTTTCTTTTTATAAGTTTTTTACCTCCCAGTTTAGTTTCAGTTAGTCCTATAAGATGTAAAAGCTCACTATAAAATCTTTTATCGAGTGTATTGCTATCGTTCGTAAATGGTAATTTTAAAAGATGCTCGGGAGATAGCAATTTGAAAAGTGATATTAGTTTACTATCATCTTCTTTATCTTTATTAAAAAGAGCATTTTTAAACTCACGAATATCAAAATATGTAAATTCAACTTCTTGCTTAATTTCAGCTATGAATGGCTGAGCAATGCTTCTATAGAAAAAATCTGTTTTAATATCTGACAGCCTACCAGCTTCAAAGTCTAAAAATTGTGCCACCAGTCTTTTGTTCTGTGAAAAAATCCTTTCAAATAAAACAGCATCAAAAATAAACCACTCGTTAATGTTGGTAACGACTAAATACTTAACCTCTAAGTTTTTATGTAAAATCCTTTCCCTTAAATAATAAAGCACCAACTCTTGAAAAGCTTTGACATTAATCCTGTCCCTACTTATCATTTCAGATTTGTTAGTCGGCTTTTTAGCTTCTATGATTACACCAACTGATGAAGCTGCGGTATTGCCAGTATGAATTACCAGATCATTGCGCCCTTTCGTATTGATAAAGTGGTTTTGATTATAATAGGTATTCTTGAGAAAATCTGAAATTAAATTTTTATGAAATTCTTCTGATTCGGTCTCATTTGTTCGATCAATCAGCTGGATGAGATTTGACTTGAATAGCTCAATTTCATTTCTATTCGGTTTAACTTTCAAAAAGGCTTTATTTAATGCCTTTCTTGGCTTCAGTTCATTTATCTGCATTTACGCTAATTTATTGAGATTGCTGTTGTTTGTCATTATTAAAATGGCAAATCTTCGTCCTCATCCTTTGTCATCAATTTGTTTCGTTGCAAAGCTTCTTTGATTGCTAAAAGAACTTCATTTGGTAAATCTAAGATGTTAACTTCAATTTCATGCCTAAGCTTAACCTCCTTTGGGTTATTTGAAGATGTAAATGCTGAAACTTCTGTAAATCCTCTAACATCAAACTTACGTAGAACACTTGAATATTGGCTTGATAGTAAATTATTTAATTCATCAATTTCTTCCCAATCTCTAATATTTCCAATCTCATTGTCCTCTTGCCAACCCGTCATTAATTTTGTCTTACCCCTTTCAATGCTATAGTGAAGTAATATCAACTCCTCATCTTTAAGCTTTCCTGCAACTATACTATTAACAAATTTTTCATAAACACCACCAATAGAATCCGTAGGAAGATTTTTATCAGGCATCGGTGCGGCTTTATTTTGAGCCATAGAACTTACCGATACATCATCAGTCATATTAAAATCCAAGGTGTTCAAAACCTTTGCGTTCTGAACTTCATCGAAATTGATAATTGCGTTTACTTCCCGTAAATACTTTTTCAATATTTGATTGATAAGTAATGGATTCGTAGTGATGTTGAAATTCAGTTTTAGGTCATGTATAAAAGCTAACATTCTTTCTTCGTCATTTAACCTAAAAGCAATTTCTCTTGGGTCTATCGCTCCACTACGAAACTGCTTGCTATCGACATCAAATGTTGGCGTTAAAAGGATTGCGTGCTGATTTTCAATCACCCAAGCCGCACCCATTTCATTAAGACAAGCTATGCTTGCATAATATTGATTGGATAATAAATAGACTACAAACGGTTTATCGGTGATTTGCACTTTAAGCCAATCAAAAATATTTTTACCGTTTGGAATACCGTAAACAGTGTTACTTGTGAAGATAATTTCTTGTTCTCCTACGATTACACTCCTCAACAAGTCAACGAGTGCATTACCAAATTCTTTGTTTGCCGAAGCATGGGATATAAAGATTTTCATAATTAATAACTAAAAACATAATAAGATTAAGGCAAAATCCTCAACTTGCAATGTTGATCTAATTTATACATTGCTAATGTAAAACCTGTATATAAAACGCTATAACTATCTAACAACCAATACAATTATACATTCCATAACCGATCTTACCAAAGACAATCAACAACTGAGATGATTTAAGTACACGACCTGTACCGACTTCCAACCATGAATAGGAACAACTCAAAGACCCATAAACCTACCCCATTAAAATGAATCATGTGCTCTGGTATATCCATAAACAAACCTCATTTTACAAAGTGATGTCTTTTGAGTGTTTTTTAAATTCTGTCATATTTAGAAACGCAGTAATGTAAATATTTCCGATAGAGCATTTTTTGAATAAACCTCAATTTGCTGTATGAGTTTTCGAAATCTACCTGTTTATAAACTTTCAATAGTCTGCTTCAACGGCAAAAAACGTTTGAGATCGGAGATTTGAACCATTAACAACTTAAATTCCTGTTGTGAAGGTTTAGCTTGCGATTGCTTAAATTCAAGCGCCTTTATAAGTAATATTGGAACTAAATAATCTTTTCCTGATACGATAGTGAGCAATGTCTCCAAGTTGGTAATCCATTTGCCTGATAATCTACTCATTTCATTGTCGAAATCATTCTTAGAGATATGCATCAATGCTTCAGACTCCAGTGACTCAATATCTTTTGTAAGCAAAGTCTTATCAAACTCATATTTATTTTTGCGTACTATGTGATATTTATATGCTGAAAAAAGTTTGAAAGGTAAGCCAAAGCTGTTTAGAACAGCGAAGGTTAAAAATAACTTGACAATCAATGCTGTATATGGTTCTAACCAATCCTCATATGCTAATTCTGTCTCGATTGTTGAAGCTGACTTTGTAGCACATTGGAAATAGATGAACTTACAAACACCTTCTTTTTCAATTAATAAATTCTCTACGCAATAAGCATTATGAATGTAAAGGTTTGGGAGACTCAAAGTCTCCTTTTCATTTACTAAATTTATATCACCATCAACAATAAATAGCTTTTTTCTACCATTAGGCAATTCATTTCTACATGCATCTAAAACATTAGATTTACTGCCTAATGGAGTTACGTCATTTATTCTTATGTTCCTATCTACTAACTTGTTTAATAATAACTTGTAGAACTCTTTATCTTTCTCTTCGTCTTCAGTATATATATCGACATCATTTCGATAGGTAAGAAATGTTGAAACCAATCTTTGGATTCCAGAATTAAAACTTAGCATTAATTGTTTTTATTATTAAGGTCTTGGCATAGAAGTTCTCTTTCTACTTTTGATATTATCGAGGGAGCATGAGTTGCAAGAATAAACTGGGTTTTTGGACTTGCTTCGGTAATTGAGTCAACAAAAATTTGTTGCCAAGCAATATGCAATGATAATTCTGGTTCATCTATGATGAAAATTCCTGAAGGCTTTTGATCTTCCTCAAATATTAAATGCGCAATCATTATAATTATTTGCTTTTCACCTGATGACAATTCATATACACTTGTGGAGGTTCCATTTTTCAATCCAACTTTGATTCTTCCATCTGGCTCAATAAATAAATTCTTCTTACCCTCAGTTAGAAAATTAGTTACAATGTTTTCAAGTCTTCGAATTGGTGCTCTTAGTTCTGCAATTCTTTCTTGGTAAGCCTGACTGTAATTTATAATTTCATCAATTCTTTTTAGTTGGGAAGAATTATTAATCCATTGAGAAAGTATAGAAATGTATTCGCTGCTAAAGGGATCTATGTCATCTTTTTTTGAGGTTTTCTTTAACCTATATTTTACCTCATTTTTTTTGTCTAAAGCAATATTTTTAGCTACAAGTTCTTCAATTTTCTTATAATAGTTAACAATATCAGAATTTAAGTAACTCATACCTAAGTTATTGATAGCTGTAAGTACAGCTTCTTTTTTTTCGGAAATACTTTCAATAGACTTGGGAATAGATTCAAATCCTTTTTGCTCGGGATAACTGAAAGACTGCCGAAATATTTTTTGTTTAAAGTCTTCACTTATCTCGGGCTGTTTTTCAGCAATCTTTCTTGTATAATCATATACCATTGTTTGAACTTCTTCTAAGCTGTAATCTATTGCAGATATTTCTGAAAAATATTCTCCATGCCTTTTTTTATACTTAGAATTATAGCCTATATATCTACGATCTATGAAACGACCTTCGTAAACTCTTCTATCCAAACCAAGGTATTTTGGTGTTGCTAATTGTTGTATTTTCTTTATAATTTCCGATGTTTCAAACATCTCTCTGCTATGAGCTTCTCTTATTGACAAGTCTTCTGTCTCGTATGCGATGGAAAGAATAGAGTCTGGTAAATATCTTTCTATTGATCCAGTAACGAAAAGTTCATTGTTCTGCTGAACAGAGAGTTGGAAGTGGTTGTCGTCTATACTTTCTGCAGTGATTACTATATCCTTTTCATCATTATTTGTACTACAAACAACCTTGCAACTTGAGTATTTTATCTTACTCAAGTATTGAAATGATGGTGATGTTAACCCTAATAGCAACTTTAATGCGGAAGTTTTACCTGAACCATTTATTCCAATTAGGAAAGTGAGATCTGAAAAGAAATTAATATCAAAGTTTAAATACCCATGCACATTTGTTGCATGAAATGAATTGATTTTCATATAAATTATTTTGAAAGTTCTTTACCGTGTGTTTTCAAAAACTTTAGTTTGAAAACAAATAACAGGCAATAACAGGAAGTGAGAGATTCATTAATTAAATTTTGTTCCGCAAAATAGAAAATTTTATTTACAAATTGAATTAAATGTTAGTTTAAGTCATGACCTAATTAGCAACGGCATCGATACCAAAAATTTGCATAAACGCTGTAAATGTTGTATATTTAATCTTTAATTAAAAACACTACAATATGAGAGTAAAATACAACCGTGTTAGTACAGGTAAACAGAATGGGCAACGATTTGAAACGGATAAGGAGAAATACGACCTGACCCTACTTGACCAAGTGTCTGGCAGTATAGCATTTAAAGATCGTCCAAAGGGAAAGATTTTGGCTGGATTGATCGAAGAAGGAAAAGTGACAGAAGTTATTTTGGAGGATTTTTCGAGAATTGGGCGTAATACTGGTGACGTCATTTCCAATATGGAATGGCTGGAGGAAAAAGGAGTTAACATTGTAGTTAGAAACTTGGGGCTTCAAAGCAGACCGAATGGACAAAAGAATCCTATTTGGAAAATGATCACCTCGGTCATGTCATCCATGTATGAGATGGAGTTACAAAACATTAAGGAGAGAACCTCTGCAGGTAGAGCAATGTATATTCAAAAAGGGGGATTCATTGGAAGACCTGTTGGAACAACAGAATCACAAGCCGATTTTATGGAAAAGGAATCATCTGTTCAAATATTAAAGCAGCTCAAAAAAGGTAAAACGGTGCGTGACATCAGTAAGATTTTAAGCTTGAGTACCAGCACTATAATGAAAGTAAAAAGAGTCAACAAGGAATTAAATGAGAAAAAGGGAAAGCAATAACCTGGTTAAAACCCCCTTATTTGGCTCAGAAACCTGGACATAACCCCTCTTTTATCAATCGCATATCTATTCCTAAAATGTATTTTTTAGGATTTTCATATCAATTTACCAGAAAAGGGCTTAAATGAGCTTCACATTATCTAAATAATGGATACATCTTCAATACGAGCGTCAAATTTGATTGAGAATTTTGAGCAACACCACCATCCCCAGCTCGTGCCCCCTTACTATCCCCCCGATTGGTACTCCCTTATATCATACCATGTGCCCCCACCCCGAGATCCCTGTTCGACCAGGCTCGAAACGTCCAGAGGTAAAATCGCTTAATAACTTTTGAAACATGAAATTTTAAAAAATTTTTCGGACCAAAAAATCACTAAAAAAATTAGGCAGCTATTATAATAAGTTACCCGCTACATAATAGCTTGCACTATATCTTAAGTCAAGTTGATACTCTGTAAGACTTTTGAATGCTGCGGTAAACCATTCTGCATCCTGAGGGAAAGTTGAATATTCTTCGTGTGTTTTAATCGAATAAAATTCACCATCAATTGAGACTTCTATTCCATATATTCCAATTGAATTTGCTTTCACACGGTCAAGAACGATTGAGAAATCTGCCTCCTCAAATGAGACCATTGATGAAGTTTCAACATCGGGTATCTTATTAAGTCCATAAAAAATGTGCTTATTTAAATATTTGTGCTTAAGAGCTAATTGTTCATCGGTCATTATTAAAAATTATAAAAATGAATAATTATATCGTTAAACCGACATAGATAAATTTCTCAAGGCGAGATAATAACCTTTAAGAAACAAGTAGCTCTCGTCTATTGTATGTCCGCTGAGCATAGTTTGAGTTAGCTCACGTTTCTTGTCAAATTGCAAAAGGGTTATTACCTCACCATCAACTTTAAGTGACCAGAATATCGGTTTTTCTAAATTTCCAAGTATACTATTTAGTTTATCGCAAAGAGATTTTAAATTTGATTGATTAGTGCTCATTTTGGAATAAAATATGTAAACAATTAAAATATACCTAATATTTTTTTGCGATTATTAGTTTGCGCAACACCTAATGATGGTTCAAACACTACCTTAACCTCATCAATTTGCAGGTTAATTAATGCATCACCATACCCTTGAACATAATTATAGGCGTCATCTACGGAGCAATCTTCAATCAAATAAATCTCCCTTCCCGATTCAATGTTTTGGGTTTGAATCGAGGTTGTTAAACTATTAGGTCTGGGACGCAAGATCCACGGAGAACCTAATCTTTCAATAGATTTATTTACTTTTAATATAAGATCATGCAGCTGCACATGAGTGTATCGGGATATTGGTCTTGAATAATCGTCATCATAAGAATACATAGAAGAAGGATTTTCATTGGTTAAAGAAAAATAACATTAAAAGTTCATTCGGCAGAATCGATAGTAAAGCCTTTCCTATTTTTTGATCAGTTGTTCAATATCTTTTATCACATAGCCATATAGATTTAGAAGTGTTGTGACGTGATCGGTTCCAAATCCATGCGAGGTGAACATATCAGTTGTGTGCTTTATATATGCATCATGTGCAAATTTATAATTTGTGATTTGTTCCTTTATTAGATGATTTCCTTTATAAACACTGATATTAAAATAATTATCGTCACACGAATCGTAATCAATGAACTTTTTATTTAAAATACGCTCCACCTTCATGGTTGAGATAAGTTTTTTTCTTCCCCAAAAGGACTTTTCGTAACCATTATAAAGGATTGAGTTATCGGAAAAAAACTTCTCGATTAAAGGACAATTTTCAGCAAATGCTTTGGCTACAAGCATTACCTCATCCATTGCGTCAGGTGGTTCAATTAACATATTACCTTTGTTCATTATGAATTAAAGTCACAGTTAATTCCATCAAATTTACATCACAGTATTGGGTCATTCATTTGCTATCTCAATGTTTGAATTGTCTCTATCTCAATTCATTTACACTTACAATGCTCGCAAGAGCTGCACCATTTTGAGCTTCAACGATTTTTTTTGCCGAGGCGAAATTGGGAGCATTTACCACCGTTTCAAGCGTTGAACTGTGATTTTTGATGCGGTATCTAACCGAATATTGAGCCATACTATTTAGATTTTGTGAGAATACAAATTTACGAAAAAAATAGCGATTTTACAACGAATACGTTGTAAGTATTTCAAAATTTTTGCCATTCTTTTATCGTTCTAATGAACGAGAAAGACTTACTCATAAGGTTAGGGTTGAGGCTGAAAGAATTAAGAAAGTCGAAAGGATGGTCGCAGGAAGAACTTGCAGCCAATTGTAGTAAAGACCAACAAATGTAGTCGGTAATAAAGAATGCAGAGTTTTTCGTAACTAGGAATGCAGTATTTTTGGCAAGAATGGCGCCGAGAAAATGGCACTAATAAATACAGAGTTCTTTTCAAAAG